>Ga0160427_10000014_pt1 | contig 218569 bp, 192 predicted proteins | sample SolpanmetagenomL_FD_108194 | JGI IMG/M metagenome (GOLD analysis project Ga0160427, IMG submission 108194) | Solar panel surface microbial communities from Lawrence Berkeley National Laboratory, California, USA - L | ecosystem: Engineered > Built environment > Solar panel > Unclassified ...
CCGTGCTTGCGGCCGTAGGTGAGCAGCCCGTTGTAGGCGCCCACCACGCCGGCCCAGTGCCCGAAGGCCACCACCCGCTCACCTTGGGCGTTGGTCAGCAACTCGTAGTCAATCAGCGTGATGTCTTGGTCGAGCACCGCCCGCAGCAGCGCCCGGTTGCGCGGCTGCTGCTTAATAGTGTGCGAAAAAAACAGGTAGGTTTTGTGCGGAATTAGTTGCTCCACGGCCACCTCTTTCACGCCCAGCAGCACGTCGCAGGCAGCCATGTCGTCGCTCACTTCCAGCCCTAGGTCGCGGTATTCTTGGTCGCTGAAGGCGCGGTCGGGGCTAGGCTGCACCCGCACCTGGATGCGGCCGGGGTAGGCGTCTTGTAGCTCAACGCACTTTTTGGGCGTGAGGGCCACGCGGCGGTCGGGCGGAGTGCGGCCTTCGCGCAGCAGGCCGATGAGTAGGGAGGTGGGCATGGGTGGGAATGGGCAGGCAGCAGAATAAGCTCGCCAAAACTACTACCCGGCTCGCACCCTGCGGGGCGTACCTTTGTTATGGTTTTGTCGCCTACCTTCTCCCTACTTTCCCCACGGAATTATGTCGTTTCGCTTTGCGCCCGCCGACGTATTTGAAACCCGCCACAACGCCCCCACCGGTGCCGACCAGCAGCAGATGCTCGGCACTATCGGGGCAGAGAGCCTAGAGCAGCTCATTGCCGAGACGGTGCCCGCGGGCATCCGGCTACCTGATGCTCTGCAATTGCCACCGGCTCAGACCGAGCGGCGCTTCCTGCGCAGTTTCAAGCAGCTCGCGAGCCAGAATAAGGTGTATAAGAGCTACATCGGCCTAGGGTATCACGATACTACGCTGCCCCCGGTTATCCAGCGTAACATCCTGGAAAACCCTGGCTGGTATACCGCCTATACTCCCTACCAGGCCGAAATCGCCCAGGGCCGCCTCGAGGCGCTCATCAACTACCAGACCATGGTAATTGACCTCACGGGCCTGCCCATCGCCAACGCCAGCTTGCTCGACGAGGGCACGGCCGCCGCCGAGGCGCTGCACATGCTGCACGCCCAAACCAAGAAGAAGCCGGCCACCAAGTTCTTCGTGAGCGAGCAGGTGCTGCCCCAGACCATCGACGTGCTGCGCACCCGCGCCACCCCCCTAGGCATCGAGCTGGTGGTGGGCGACCACCGCACGGCCGACCTCACCGACCCGGCTTTGTTTGGTGCCATCGTGCAGTACCCCGGCGCCGACGGCGAGATTTTCGACTACAAAGAGTTTATCGACCAGGCGCACGCCAGCAACGTGTTCGTGGTAATGGCCGCCGACCTTCTGGCGCTCACGCTGCTCACCTCGCCCGGCGAGCTGGGCGCCGATGTGTGCGTAGGTTCGTCGCAGCGCTTCGGAGTGCCCATGGGCTTCGGTGGGCCGCACGCGGGCTTCTTCTCGACCAAAGACGATTTTAAGCGCTTCTTGCCCGGCCGCATCATTGGCCAGAGCATCGACGCGGCCGGCAACAAGGCCTACCGCATGGCCCTGCAAACCCGCGAGCAGCACATCCGCCGCGAGAAAGCTACTAGCAATATCTGCACCGCGCAGGTGCTGCTGAGCGTACTGGCCGGCATGTTTACCGTGTATCACGGCCCCAAAGGCATCCGCCAGTTTGCCGTAAACACCCACCTGCTGGCCCAGCAGCTCGAAGCTGGCCTGAAGGCCCTAGGGGTGCCGCAGCTCAACGAGAGCTATTTCGACACCCTGGCGCTGCGCCTGGAAAGCCACGAAATGCAGCAGGCGCTGAAAACGGAAGCCGAAGCCGCTGGCATCAACTTCCGCTACTACGGCGAAAACCAAGTGGGCATTTCGCTGAGCCAGAACACCGAGGCCGACGACGTGCAAGACATCGTGGACCTGTTTGCCAAGGTGCTGGGCAAGGAGGAGCAGACGCCCGCCGCCCCCGAAGCCACGGCCGACTACGCCGCCAAGTGGCCCGAGAGCCTGCACCGCCGCAGCGAGTACCTCACGCACCCGGTGTTCAACACGCACCACGCCGAGCACGAGTTGCTACGCTACATGAAGCAGCTTGAAAATAAGGACTTGAGCCTCGCGCACAGCATGATACCCCTAGGGTCGTGCACCATGAAGCTCAACGCCACGGCCGAGATGATACCCGTGACCTGGCCCGAAATCGGCCAGCTGCACCCCTTCGCGCCCGCCGACCAGACCCTGGGCTACCAGGAGCTGTTCCGCAACCTGCAAGCTTGGCTGTGCCAGGTAACCGGCTTCGCGGCCGTGAGCCTGCAGCCTAACTCGGGCGCCCAGGGCGAGTACGCCGGCCTGCTGGCCATTCGCGGCTACCACGAGGGCCGCGGCGAAAGCCACCGCACGGTAGCGCTCATTCCGGCCTCGGCCCACGGCACCAACCCCGCCTCAGCCGTGATGGCTGGCATGACGGTAGTAGTGGTAAAAAGCACCGAAGACGGCAACATCGACGTGGAGGACCTCAAGGCCAAAGCTGCCCAGCACGCCGACCGCCTGAGCTGCCTGATGGTGACCTACCCCAGCACGCACGGCGTGTATGAGGAAACCATCAAGGAAATCTGCGCTACCATTCACCAGCACGGCGGCCGCGTGTACATGGACGGCGCCAACATGAACGCCCAGGTGGGCCTGACTTCGCCCGCCAGCATTGGTGCTGACGTGTGCCACCTCAACCTGCACAAAACCTTCTGCATTCCGCACGGCGGCGGCGGGCCCGGCGTGGGCCCCATCGGCGTGGTAGAAGACCTCATTCCGTACCTGCCCGGCCACGTGGTAGTGCCGGTAGAAGGCCGTAGCAGCGGCGCCGTATCGGCAGCGCCTTGGGGCTCGGCCAGCATCCTGCCCATTAGCTATGCCTACATCTCAATGATGGGCGGCGACGGGCTGACGCGCGCCACCGAGTTGGCCATTCTGAACGCTAACTACATCAAGGCTCGCCTCGATGGGCACTATCCGGTGCTGTATACCGGTGCCAACGGCCGCTGCGCCCACGAGATGATTCTGGACTGCCGCCAGTTTAAGAAAGCCGGCGTGGAAGTGGAGGACATTGCCAAGCGCCTGATGGACTATGGTTTCCACGCGCCTACCGTGAGTTTCCCCGTGGCCGGCACCCTGATGGTGGAGCCCACCGAAAGCGAGAGCAAGGCCGAGCTAGACCGCTTCTGCGACGCCATGATTGCCATCCGCCAGGAGATTGCCGCCGTGGAAGATGGCCGCGCCGACCAGAAAAACAACGTGCTGAAGCACGCGCCGCACACCGCTGCCGTAGTGCTGGCCGAGGAGTGGGACCGTCCCTACACCCGCGAGCAAGCCGTGTACCCACTACCCTACGTGCGCAACGCCAAGTTCTGGCCCACCGTGTCGCGCATCGACTCAGCCTACGGCGACCGCAACCTCATTTGCAGCTGCACGCCGCTGGAAGAGTACGCCGACGAGCCCGAACAACTCGTTAGCACCGATAAGGGTCCGTCGTACTAAGCAGCCCTAGGGCAACGCCGCCGTGGAAAGGCGGTCATGCTGAGCGCAGTCGAAGCATCTCTACCACGCCGTCTGGTTCAGTAGAGATGCTTCGACTGCGCTCAGTAGGACCGCCTTTTTTATGCAAACGCCCCTTCGTTACTGGCCCGCAATTTGCCATGTTCTCAAGCGTTAAACTACCGGCTTGGGCGTTGGTCTACCCCTAGGATTTGCTGGTCGAGGCAACCCGGTAAATAGTCGGCTTGCCTACTAAAAAAAGGAACATTGCCCTGACTAGCAACGTTAGCCTTTTACCTTCCTAATGCACATTATCTCAAGCCATATGAACCGCATCACCCGTTTCTTGGGCCGTCCGGCCGCCTTCGCGGTCCTGGGCCTTTCGCTGGCCCTCGGGCTCGGCGCTTGCACCACCGCCAACGTGGGCGTTTCAAGCGATTTTGACCACGCCGTTAACTTCCGCGCCTACAAGACGTGGGCTTGGTACCCACGCCAAGCTAGCGACACCGAGGGCGGTCCTGCCCGCGGCTACGAGTCGTTTACCGACCAGCGCATCCGTGCTGCCCTCGCCAAAGACCTGGAGAGCAAAGGCATGACGGAGGTGGATAGCAAAGCCAGCCCCGACGTATTCATCGCCTACTCGGTGCGCATCGAGAATAAGCAAAACGTATCGCCTGGCTACGGCGGCTACGGTTATCCCTACTACGGCTACGGCTATGGTGGCTTCGGCTACCACTACGGTGGCTACGGTGGCAACTACACTTACAAGGCTGGCACCGTGATTATCGACATCGTGGACGCCCGCCGCAAGGAGCTGGCTTGGCGTGGCACTGGCCAGGCGCAGCTGGATAACAACAGCATCTCGGAGCAGGAGACCTTCCGCATTGTGAACAGCGTAATGGGCAACTACCCGCCCACCGACGACCGCCGCCAGCAGGCTGCGTACCGCCGCTAGGCCCTAGGGCACACAGCAGCAAAAAAGCCCCGCCAATTGGCGGGGCTTTTTTGCGTACTAGCAGTTCGGGGTCAACCTAAATCGGCACGTTCACGTGGCGCTCGGCGTGGTAGCTGCTACGCACTAGCGGGCCGCTTTCTACGTACTTTAGGCCGCGGCGCAGGCCCTCTTCCTTGTAGCTCGCAAACATATCGGGGTGGATAAACTCGGCTACTTCGAGGTGGCGCTTGGTGGGCTGCAGGTACTGCCCGAGGGTCAGGATGTCGAGGCCGTTGGCCACGAGGTCGTCCATGGCCTGGTGCACTTCGTCGGCCTTCTCGCCCAGGCCCAGCATAATGCCCGACTTGGTGCGGTGCCCAGCCAGCTTGGTGCGGCGGATTTGCTCCAGCGAGCGGTCGTATTTGGCCTGCGGGCGCACCAGGCGGTAGAGGCTGCCCACGGTTTCCATGTTGTGCGAAATCACCTCTTGGCCGCCCGAGGTCATCACCTCCAGCGCCTCCCAGTTGGCTTTCACGTCGGGTATCAGCGTTTCGATGGTGGTGTAGGGGCTGAGCTGCTTGGTGAGCACCACCGTATCGCGCCACACGCTGGCGCCGCGGTCCTTCAGCTCGTCGCGGTTCACGCTGGTGATGACGGCGTGCTTCACCTTCATCAGGCTAATGGCCTCGGCCACGCGGCGCGGCTCGTCGAGGTCCAACTCGGAAGGGCGACCGGTGGCCACGGCGCAAAACGAGCACGAACGGGTGCACACGTTGCCAAGTATCATAAAGGTAGCCGTGCCCGCGCCCCAGCACTCGCCCATGTTGGGGCAGTTGCCGCTCTGGCAAATGGTGTGCAGCTTGTGCTCGTCCACCAGTTGGCGCACGGCGGCGTAGTCGGGCCCGATGGGCAGCTTCACGCGCAGCCAGTCGGGCTTGCGGGCGCGGGCGGGTGCCTCGGGCGCCGGGGCCGCCGGCTGGGGCTGAGCCTGAATAACGGGAAGCGTTAGCAGCAAGGTATCCATTTCAAGTATCAGTTAGCAATCAACAATGTGCTTATAACAAATATCGGCACCGAATGGGCAGCTTTGCTGCTACTACCTGCCTAGCTAGTGCCTGCCGATGCTTGCTGCTCGCTCAGTGCTAGCTGATTAGCTCCGGTGGCCGAGGTACAGCGTCAAATACACCGAGGGGTAAAAGCGCTGGTTGAGGGTGTTGGCATCGACCGGGGCGGGGGGCGCTAGCACGTCGAGGCGCTTGGCATATAGCTCAAGCAAGAAGCCCACTTCGGCGCCGGCTACGGCATCGCGGTAGCGGCCGTACTCGAAGCTGAGGCCGCCGCGCAAGTGGCCGCCGGGCACAATCTTGGTTTGGCTGATGCCAGTGAAAAGCGGCGCCCGGTCCACAATGAAATTGGCATCGTTGTGGCGCAGGGGGTTATACTGCTCGTTCACAACTATATCGGTAGGGCCGAAGGCATTGCGGCGCTGGGCATCGTAGTCGAAGCTGATGTAGTAGGGCATCAAAAAGGCCAGCGTCGGGCCGGCGCTCAGCAGCGCATTTACTTGCACGCCCGACTCGGCCGCCTTGCGAAACAAGATGCGCTGCACGCCAAACGAGGGGCGCAGGGCAAAGGCGTAGTTGGTTTTGTAGCGCGTGTAGGTGCCGCCGGTGTAGGGGTTGGTTACGCGCTCCTCCTTGGGGTTCTTAAACGACACGCCCTCCAGGCTCCAGAAGCGCAGCAGGCGCTCGTCGAGCACGCGCGCCACGCGCACGTTGGCACCGCCAATGAGGCCGCCCTGGGTATTAAAGTTGAGGCCGTACACGACTTCGCGGCGGTACGACTGCTCATCGGAAGGCATGGCCGCGGAAGGCGCTTCCAGTACGGGGCCAGTGGGAGCCGGCGTCTGGCTTTGGGCTAGGGCCGGCAGAGTGGCTAGCAAGCTGGCAGCCAGACCAAGGGCCAGAGAGGAAAGCTTTTTCATAGATACTTTCAAAAATACCCGCTGGGAGTGGGTTTCCAATGAGCGATGTACGAACCTCTAACGCCTAGGGGTAGCTTTGCGGTATGAGCACCACGCCCCACACCACCGCCACCGCCCGCTACGAGGGCCACCTGCGTACCGAAGCTACGCACACGGCCTCGGGCACCGTCATTCAAACCGATGCCCCAGTAGACAACCACGGCCGGGGCGAAGCGTTTTCGCCGACCGACCTCGTGGGCACCGCCCTGGGCACTTGCATTCTGACCACCATGGCCATCGTGGCCGAACGCCACCAGCTCGACCTAGTGGGCGCCTCGTTCAAGATGGAAAAAATCATGAGCCAGGAGCCGCCGCGCCGCATTGCGCAGCTCACCGTGGAGCTGCACCTGCCCGCCGCCCTCGGCGACGCCGACCGCCGCCTGATGGAGCGCACGGCCCACACCTGCCCGGTAGCCCTCAGCCTGAACCCCGAAATCAAGCAGGAAATTCACTTCATCTACGAGTAGCCCCCTAGGGTCCTGCTACTGCCAAAAGGCCGCCCGCTCGCGCGAGGCGGCTTTTTTGTGCGCTAAGAGAGTATTAAGGAATTAGGTAATCATTAACCGATTGAGGCACATGGTCATGTTGGCGACCAGCAGCCAGGTTTCGTGCGAACGCGGGGTGAATTCGTAGTCGATGGCCAATCGTCGGAAGCCCGTCAGCCAAGCAAAGGTGCGCTCCACCACCCAGCGCTTGGCCACAGGAACGAAGCCTCGGCTACTCGGGGGCCGGCTGCCGACCTGATGCGTGAAGCCGAGCCGGCGCACGTGCCGGGCAAAGCGCCCGCGATAGCCCTTGTCGGTAACGACCGTCGCGAGCCGCTGGCCCCACCGGGGCCGGGCGGGCAGCAAGGCCAGGGCTTCGGCCACGTCGTGGCCGTTGGCTGCGTGCACCCGGCAGGCCAGGATGCGGCCCTGCACGTCGGTGATAAGCTGGCGTTTGCGCCCGTTGACGTGCTTGCCGCCGTCCAACCCCCGGTGTTCGAAAATGCGAGGCGCCAGCCGCACGCTCTGGCTGTCGAGGCAGACGAGCGAGGGGGTGGCGGGCCGGCCCGCGGCCAGGCGGTCGGCCTGATTGAGCAGGTCGTTCAGCCGCTGCCACAGGCCCGTGAGCTGCCAGCGCCGAAAGTAGTAATATACGGCCGGCCACGGCGGAAAGCAGCCGGGCAAGTTGCGCCACTGGCAGCCTGTGCGGCAGAGGTAGCGTAGCGCATCGAGCACATGGCGCAAGCAATGGCGGCGTTTGCGTTGGACCGGCAAGAGCAGGGCCATAACTTGCCACTGCGAGTCAGTAAGGGGTTGATGGCATTCAACCATAAAGCGAAGCGGAGCCTAGGAACTCCACCCGCAACTTACTGGCTCGTTTTCTTTTACCCACTTGCAATTCCCTAACACCCTCTAAGCCCTACATTTAATGGCCTGGGCATATTGCCGCTCCGGCGGTTAGGCACACCTTGCCGTGCCGTACTATGCTCGAAATTGCTGCGCTCATTCTAGCCATCTGGGCTCTTATCCGGAGCTGGGAAACGCCGTCTTTACTGACCAACACCCAGGAGGCTGCCCGCCGCGGCCACGAGGAGCGCGAAAAGCTCCGGGCCGAGCTGGGGCTGCTGCGCCAGCAGATGCAAGAACTGCGCGCGGAGCTGGCCGCCTTTGTAGCGGCGCCCCCGGCGGTGCTGCCTCGCGCCCCCGAGCCAGCCGTGGAGGCGGTAACGGTAGTAGTGGCACCCGCGCCCCCAACGACGGAACTGGTGCTAGAAGTGGAGCCCCCAGTGCTAGCTGCCGCCGATGCGCCAGCGCTGACCCTGGAAGAGTTTATAGCTGAGATGCAGGCCCTAGCCCCGGCTTCGGCTCCCGAGCCCAGCCTAGCGCCCGAGCCCAGCCTAGCGCCCGAGCCACTGGTGCTGACCACCGCGTCTCCCGAACCGGCCCCTAGGGTACTGGAAGCGATAGACGAGGCGCCTGCTGCGGTGCCTGCCGCTGCGCCGCCAGTGGGGCCGCCCGCGCCTCCGGCCCGGCCGCGCCGCCCGGTGCCCGCGCCGCAGCCCGAGCCCACTGGCCCCACCTGGTGGGAGCACGCGGCCACGGTGCTGCTCGAAAACTGGACCGGCATCCTCGGGGCCGTGGTGCTGGTGACGGGCGTCGGGTTCCTAGGCATTTATACGGCGCTGAAGCTGGCGCCGCCCTACCGCTTTTTGCTGATTTGCACGTTTGCGGCGGGGCTGCTGGGCGGGCGCTACGCTCTGCGCAGCAAGGCCTTTGCCCAGCAGCTAAACGCCTGGTTGCTGAGCAGCGCGGCAGCCATCTTCCTGTTTGCCTGCGTGGGCGCGGTGAGCATTCCGGGCCTGCGCTGGGCCACCACGCCCTTCGACTACCTGCTGCTGCTGGCCGGCGTGAGCGCCAACCTGTACCTGGCCTGGCGCACCAGCCGCCAAGAAATTGCCACCCTGCACGGCGTGCTAAGCCTGGTAGCGCTGGCGGTGCTGCCGCCCACTGCTATTACCCTAGGGGCCGCGGCGGGCGTCACGGCGTTTAGCATCGCCATCACCTACCGCCAGCGCTGGCGCTACCAGCTGCTGCTGAGCATCGCCAGCTTCTTCGCGTTTCACCTGTACTGGCACCAAGAGCTTGCTGCCGTGCCCAACGGCTTGCGGCTGAGCGCAATGGCACTGGTGCTGCTGGTGGGCGTGGCGGCCGCCGTGGTGCAGTACCGCCGCGTGTACGCCCAGCGGCAGTTCGAGCCGCTGCTGTTTGCGGCGCACGTGCTCAACTGGACTTGCCTGGGCATCAACCTGTACCTCTACAGCACGGGCTCGGTGTGGAAAACCATTCCGCTGGGCCTAGGGTCGCTGCTCACGTTCTGGGCCGGGCGACACGCCAAGCAACTAGGCATCGGCTGGCTGTTCCAGACCGATACTATTCTCTCGCTCATTCTGGCGCTGGCCACGGCCCTGTCGCTGCAGGGCTGGCACGCCACGCCGGCCGTTATCGGGCTGTTCATGCTGCTCGAGTCGCTGCTAATAGCCCTGATAATGGCCCGCCAGAGCGAGGCGCTGGTGCACCGCGTGGCCCTGATTGGCGCCGGCCTCACGAGCGTGGGCCTGCTGCTGGTGACGCTCAGCTACGCCAGCTTCAACCCGCCGGCCAAGCTCTACCGCGACGCGCTGGTGCTGGTGCTGGGCGGCTGGGCCGGGCTGGCCTTTCTGCAAGCCATCCTGCGGCAGCCCCTGCTGGCAGTAGGCGCGCTGGCTCCGCTTGCGGCAGAAGTCGAGCAGCCCGAGCCGGCTCCTGCTGCTATGGCTACGGCTACCAATCTGCACCACCAGTTGCTCAGTGGCTTCGCCGGGCTGGCGGGGCTGCTACAAGCTGGCGCGGCGCTGCTCGTAGCGCGGGCGTTGTTCGCCTGGGCGGGCGTGCCGGTGCTGGGCCTGATGGCGGCGCTGGTGGGCCTAGGGCTCGGCGCCATTGGGCTGGCAGCCTGGGTGCGGGCAGCCGGCCTGGCGCCCGATTGGGTGCGGCGGCAGCAGCTGGTGGTAGGGCAGTTGGGGCTAGTGCTAGCTGTGTTTGGCTTGCACGAGCTGCACCTGAGCTGGCCCACTGTGCTGCTGGCCCTATATGCCGAAACTTTGCTGGCCGTGCTGCTGCTGGCCCGGCGCGACTCGGGCCTGCACCGGGCGGCGCTGGCGGGCGCGCTGCTGGCCGGCCTGTGCCTGCTGCTGGCCGGCATCAGCCACGTGAGCAACGGGCCGCCCGCCACCCTGTACCGCGATGCGCTGGTGCTGGCCCTCGCAGCCGGCATCAGTCTGGTGTTTGCACGTGGTAGCTTTCGGCTGCCGTCGCCGGGTGTCGACGCGTCGGCTAGAGCCGTCGAACTGCACTACGCACTGCTGCATTGTTTGGCCGGGCTGGCGGGGCTGCTTCAAGCCGCTACTGGTTTGCTGCTGATGCAGGTGTTGAGTGGCCGGTCGCAGGTGCCGGTTGGGCTACTGCTAGCGGCCCTAGGGCTGCTGGCCACCTTGGCCCTAGCCAGCGCCTTGTGGCTGCGCCTTACCGCCGAGGTACCCGCCTGGGTGCACCGGCAGCAGCTGGTGGCGAGCCAGTATTTTGTAGTCCTGGCCATTTTTGGCCTGCACCAGCTGGGGCTAAGCTGGCCAGGCGTGTGGCTGGTGCTCTACGCCGAAAACCTGGTGGTGGCCCTGCTACTAAACGGCCGCGACGAAGATGCGCTACTGCGCGTGCAAACGCACCTGCTAGTGGTGCAAGCCGCCCTGCTGCCCTGGCTATTGGGCTACACCTCGCCCCGAGTCTTGGGGCCATTGAACCGGGCGGCGCTGCTGGTGGGTGCGGCCCTGCTCACGCTAGGCTACCAGCTGCGGCAGCACTACTGGCCGCGGGCGCAGACTGAGTTTGCGCGACTGCCCCTAGGAGCTTCGCTGCACCTGTCGCTGCTGGGGCTGGCCGTGGGCTGGCTGCTGCTGGGCGCGGGCCAGTTAGCCTATACCCACACCTGGGCTGGCTGGGTGGCCCTAGGGCTACTGAGCGGCCTGCTCTTGCTGCAGCGGCGCACGGCGGTGCCGGGCCTGTGGGCGGGCATAGCGCTGGCCGCAACGGGCTACCTGGCCTTACAATGGAGCAACTTTGCGCTTTGGCACCTGCCGCCCATCAGCTTCACCGAGTCGGCGTGGCTGCCTGGCCGCAGCCACCTAGGTACTTGGCTATACCTGCTGCCCACTGCTGGCGTGCCGCTGGTAGCGCTGGCTACCTACTGGTGGCCGGCCCAGCAGCGCTTTGTGCGCTGGCCGTGGCTGTACCTGCTGGGTGCGCACCTGGCGGTGGCCGTTACCGCTACGTCTTCGCTGCTGGCCTACCAAGTGCTGGGGCTGCTTGGGCTGGCCGTAGCCGCCTTTGGCGCTGCGCTGCTATGGCGCCGTATCCTACCGGATGCCGCGGCCATAGCGCGCGCTGGTCAGCCCGACCGCTACCTGCTGCACCTGGCCTACGCGCTACTGGGCGCCAGCCTCGTGCTGCACCTGGGGCTGCTGAGCCTCAACGAAACCTTCTTTGGCCAGCCGGCTGAATACTTCACGGCAACCGCTCTATTTGCCGCGCTGGCGGGGCTGGCGCTGGCCCCGGCGCCTACTACCGAGCCGGTGTACCGGTCGTGGCGATGGCTGCACCCCTGGCTGCCCGAAGTGGCGCTGCTGTTTGGCAGTGCCATGCTGTTTCACTTCGTGCGCGGGCCCTGGCTGCCGCTGCTGTGGGTGGGTGGCGCGCTGGTGCTGAGCTACTTCGGGCCGCAGATGCCGTTACGTTTCCGGCGCTTGGCTGCGTATGGCCGGCTCTACTACTGGCTGGCGGCGGCCTCGGTGGGGGCCGTGTGTCTCACGCAGGTGTCGCCGGCTTACATCCTGCGCCCCGATTGGTGGGCCCTGACGACGGCCACGGCGCTGCTATTTGGCTACGTGGGGCTGGCGCTGCGCGAAAAGGGCCTCGTCATTGAGGGCCTGTCGCCGGCCTGGGATGCGCTAACTCGGCCCACGCGCCGCTTGCTCGTCACCACGCTGCTGTACCCGGCGTTTGGGGCGCTGTCGCTGCTGCTCGTGCAGTCGTTCGACCGCTCGGTGCTCACCGTGCTGCTGATGCTGGAAGTAGTGGCCGTATTCAGCAGCAGCCTGTTGCTGCGCCGCCAGGACCTGCGCTACCTGGCGCTGGCTGGCATGCTCGGCTGCCTGGTGCGGCTGGTGTTCTTCGACCTGAGCCGGAGCGGCACCATCACGCGGGCCGTGGTATTCATTTTCATGGGCCTGCTGCTGCTAGGCATGAACGCGCTGTACGCCCGCTTCAAAGACCGATTTGCCGATAGCTCGCCGCTGGTCCCGGAAGCAAACCTCTCCGACCCCGACTTTGACTCAACGCCTAGCGACGACGAGCTGCCCGACCTCGCCGCGCCGCCAGTGGCCTAGGGCCGCGGCTTAGCTGATTTAACGGAAATCCGTTAGCCAACCTATTTCACGCTCAGCAGTTCTTAGCTCACCATGGGAATCTTCACCAACCGCGGCTTTCAGCCTAAGCGCCCCGCCAACCCTAAGCTGCCGCCGGGCCAGTACGAAACCACCGATTTTCCGGTGCTCTCGGCCGGTCCCACCCCGCGCATCAACCTCGCCAACTGGGAGTTTCGCCTCGAAGGGCTGGTGGAAGAGCCGGTGAAGTGGAGCTGGGAGGAGTTCAATAAGCTGCCGATGCAGGACTTTAACCCCGATATCCACTGCGTCACGAAGTGGAGCAAATTTGACACCCACTGGCGCGGCGTGAGCGTGGATACGCTGCTCGAGCACGTCAAGCTCAAGCCCGAGGCGCAATTCGTAACCGAATTCAGCTACGGCGGCTACACCACCAACCTGCCTTTGGCCGACCTGCGCGATGGCAAGGCCTTCGTGGGCCTCATCTACGACGGCCAGCCGCTGGCGCCCGAGCACGGCGGTCCGGCCCGGCTGGTGGTACCGCACCTCTACTTCTGGAAGAGCGCCAAGTGGGTGCAGGGCCTGCGCTTCACGGCCCAGGACGAACCCGGCTTTTGGGAGCGCGGCGGCTACAGCATGTATGGCGACCCGTGGAAGGAGCAACGCTACCGCGACGATGACGACGAGCCGGAGGCCAGCGCCGGCAGCATCCGCCTATGAGCCGCGTAGCTTGGCAGGTGGCCACCGTTAAAAGCATCAAGCAAGAAACGCCGCGCGTTAAGTCCTTTACCCTGAGCCTACCCAGCTGGACGCCCCACCTGGCCGGCCAGCACTACGACCTGCGCCTCACTGCCGAGGGCGGCTACCAGGCCGAGCGTAGCTACTCGGTGGCCTCGCCGCCCGAGCAGGTGGGCGAGATTGAGCTGACCGTGGAGCTGGTGAACGAGGGCGAAGTATCGGGCTACCTCTTCGAGGGCGTGCAGGTGGGCGACCCGCTGGAAGTGCGCGGCCCCATCGGCGGCTACTTCGTGTGGCCCGGCGCGCCCGATGCGCCGCCGTTGCTGCTGGTGGGTGGCGGCTCGGGCGTGGTGCCGCTCATGGCCATCTTGCGCCACCGGCAGGCCCTAGGAGTACGCACGCCGGCCGTGCTGCTGTTCAGCGTGCGCACGCCCGAGGAGGTCATCTACCGCGCCGAGCTGGAGGCGCTGGCCCAGGCCGACTCCAGCTTCACGCTGCTGCTCGACTACACCCGCCAAGCCCCGCCGGGCTGGACTGGCTACCAGCGCCGCCTCGACGAGGCCATGCTGCGCGAGGTAGTGGGCCGGTTTGGCGCCACTTCGCCCCAAGCGTTTGTGTGCGGCCCCACCGGGCTGGTCGAAACGGCCGCCAACGCCCTGCAAGCTGCCGGCCTGTCGCCCGAGCGCATCCTAACCGAGCGCTTCGGGCCCACCGGGGCCTAGGGCTGCGGCCTGGCCGAGCGTACTTGCGCCCATGAACTTGCACCGCCGCGCCACCCAGCCCGAGCTAATGGACGACCTCGACCTCGCCACGGACGAGCTGCGCCAGAACCTCGATGAGCTGGAAACCATCAACACCTGGCTGGGCGGCTACCGGCCGGTGCTAACGGCCCTAGGGCCGCTGCGCCCGTGCTGGCCGGTCAATCGCCCGCTGCGCCTGGCCGACCTGGGCAGCGGTGGGGGCGATACGTTGCGCCACATCGCCAACTGGGCCCGTCGCCGGCATCTGCCCATCGAATTGGTAGGGGTCGATGCCAATGCCTTTATGCTCGACTACGCCGCGGCTAAGAGCCAGAACTACCCCGAAATCAGCTACCAGCAGCTCGATATTTTCACTCCCGAGTTTGCCGACCAGCCCTTCGATGTGCTCACGGCCAGCCTCTTCTGCCACCACTTCTCGGACGATGAGCTGGTGACGCTACTAGCCCGCTGGCACCAGCAGGCCCGCGTGGCCGTCGTCATCAACGACCTGCACCGGCACTGGCTGGCCTACCACAGCATCCGGCTGCTCACCCGGGCCCTAGGGGGCTCGCGCCTAGTGCAGCACGATGCGCCCCTGTCCGTGGCCCGCGCCTTCTCGCGCGCCGATTGGCAGCGCCTGCTGGCGGCCGCGGGCATTGAAAGGTACTCGCTGCGCTGGTGCTGGGCGTTCCGGTGGCAGGTGGTTATTTGGGCATAGGAATAAACCAGCCAAGAGTTGGCATTGCGCTATACCGAAGAAGTTTGGGTAGTCGTTAGCTGAGTATCAATTCGCCAGTCCTTTTTTTACATGCTGAAATCTTTACTGCTGGGGCTACTGGCCCTAGGCTTGCTGCTGGGGCCTGGCCCAGGACGAGCTGCCGCGTCCAACGAGCCGGCCGAGCCCGTGGCAATCCGCTTCCCCGAAGCATACGAACTGTCTAACATCATTCTGGCCCTGACGCCCTACGGCCAAAGCGACCCGTTTGAGGTATACAAAAACTCGCCTTACTACCGCGAAGTACAAGCCTATTTTGCGCCGGTAGCCCAGCATCCGTTGCTGCAGCGGGCCAACTACTCGCGCAAGGAATGGGATAAGTATCTGGCCTTTCGCACCGATGCCTACGCCTTCGCCTTCGATGCGCAGGGGCAACTGGTGCGGCAGTTTGCGTTTAATGCGCAGGGCGATACCCACCCCTTCGACGACCTGCTGGCGCAGGTCAACGACTTTGTGCGCGCGTCGAATTTCCGGGAGTTTTACCAGCGCCATCGGCCGTATTACGATTCGCTGGCTGTGGCTTACCGGCAGTCGCAGCACCTGCCCGAAGCGCTCACTTTCCTGACCGCCGAGCTGGGACAGTCGCAGCAGGCTGGCCAGTATGCGGTAGTGCTCTCGCCACTGGTAGGCCGCATGAATTGCCACCGCAACGTGCAGCACGTGCCTACCGATTTTTCAATGGTGCCGGAATTCTTACTTTCCGGCGACTCGCAGAAACAGCCCCGGCCGGCCGACGAGCTGTCAGGCATCCACATGCTATTCACGGAAACCGACCACGGCTTTGTAAACCCCGTGACCAGCGCCCACGGCGACTCGGTGCGTGCCAAGTTTGAGGTGAAGAAGTGGGACACCGGCAGCGGCTACGACAAAGGTGACTTCGATACCTTTAACGAGTACATGACCTGGGCCATGTACGACCTGTTCGCCTACAAGTATTTCCCGCAGCAAGCTCCGCTGGTGTGCCAAAACTGGGCCATGCAAAACGAAAGCCGCGGCTTTTTAGCCAGCCGCCTATTCAACGACAAGCTGCGTCAGCTTTACGACCACCGCAAGCGCGGCCAAACCGTGCGCGACTTGTATCCGGCGATGCTAGCTTGGTGCCAGCGAGTGCAGCCGACGCTGGTACAGCCAACTATCGCCAATTGCCCACTGCAAGGCGCCACACTCAGTACAAGCCGACGCGCGCACTATGAGATTATATTTTCGCAGCCCTTGCGCGAACTGAGCAGCTTTGATGTGATGCTGCGTACCGACCAGCCCAACAGCCGGGCCCGGCGCGTGGCGCTTACGCGGCAGGCCAACAACCTAGTGTGGAGCGACCACGGTAGGAAAGTGTCGTTTGACATAGACCTTGAAAATAATTGCCGCAACACGCTGGGCTTAAATCAGGCGTGGCTTACCGAGACGCCCCTTTGCTCGACCCACGGCGTGGACTTGCCCGTGTATGACTCGACCATCAAAACCGAAGTGCGCGTGCCCTAGGTCCCCGCCGCCGTCGGTATTACAGCCCCTAGGCCGCGCCGGTGGGCTAACCCATCTAAATAAAAAGGCGCGGCTGGAAAACCCAACCGCGCCTTTTTTAGGCAGTTACCTGGTAGCTAGTTACTGCTTCACCACCCGCTGGTACTGCGAGGTTGACTGGGAACGCAGGTGCACCATATACAGGCCGCTGGCGTAGCGGCCAGCTTTCCAGGTTAGCTCCTGGGGCTGGCCGGCGGAGGCCGTGCCGGCTGGCAACTGCTCTACCAGGCGGCCCTGGGCGTCGTACACCGCCAGGGTGTAGGCCTCAGAGTTAGCTAGCGTGAAGCGCAGGTGCAACTCGTCGCTGAAGGGGTTCGGACCAGCTGTGAAGAGGTTGTCCAGCGTGCCCATCGCCATGGGGCGGGCGGCCGGTTCGGTGCTGGTCGGCTCGGTGCCCCACACCAGCTGTCCGCCTAGGTAGGCCGTCACGCGCGGCTGCTCGGCAAGGGCCGCTGAGCTGCTGAACGAGTAATCGTTGGTTTGGGTGAGGGCACTCCAGTTGTCCACGCGGGCCTTCACGTGGATGATACCCGTGTTACTCAGCGGGCTGAGCGTGCCTAGGGTGCTGGCGAAGCTTAGCTCGGCGTAGGTCTCGGTAGTTTGCTGACCGGTTTGCAGGCTGAAGTTGCCGCTGCCGAGCGCGGCGTAGTCCACGGCGTATACCAGCGGCCGCGGGCTGTCGGGCGTAAACCAGTAGCGCAGCTTCAGGTCGTTGTAGTTGATGGGGACGTTGCCGGTGTTACCCACTTGCAAGTACACGCTGATGGTCGAGGTGGTCGCCTTCGTGTCCTGGTTGCCGGCAAACACCTTCAGGGCGGTGCTAGCCGTGATGGCAGCCGGCTCGGTGCCGTAGAGGAGCGTACCGTTGTAGTAGAGCGTGACGCGGGGATTAGCCACGTAGCTGCTGCTGGCCTGGTACGAGTAGTCGTTGGTTTCGTCTTGGTTCGCCCAGGTTTGCGTGTGCACGCTGCTCAGGATAGGGCCGCTGTTGCTGCCGGGCTTGAGGGTGTCGGTGGCTGCAGCGAAGCTGTATTCGAGGTAGCCGAAAGCTCCCTGCCGGGGAGTGGGCAGGGCCACGTAGCGCACATTCACCAGGTTCGTATTTAGCTGGGCCCAGTTGACCTGCGGCTCGGGGGCGCTAAAGTTCTCGATGGTCAGCCAGTAGCGCATGATCACCCGGGATAGGAGAGCAGGGGCGGTACCAGTGTTTTGCACTTGTAGGTAAGGGCGCACCACGTTGTCGGCCGGCTGGCCTAGGTCGCCGGTTTGGTACTGCGCTTGCAGGTTCACCACCGGAGCCGGGGCCGTCACGCAGATGGTGAACGTGCCGGTGGGCGTGTCAGTAGTGGCATTGGCATAGGGGTAATAGCGCACGAAATAGCGCGTGCCCCGCACCAGCGACGTAAACTGGATGGTTTCACCGCTCCCGCTGTTATCCACGCAGCCTAGGCTGGCTAGGCTGCCGCAGCTGCCCGAAAGCACCTCCAGTACGCCGTCGGGGGTGCCGCCGGCCGTGATGGTGTGGGTGCTGCCCGTGGCCACGAAGCTATACCACACGTCGTTGGCCGACGCGCTCACGTAGCCGCTGCACGTGGCAGGTGCCTGCGACTGCGTGGCGCCCACAAACGTGCCCGTTGTGGTGACGCAGGTGGTGCCCGGCGTTAAGGCTACGGCGCCCGCGCAGTTGTCGTTGGCTGGCGCCACCACGGGCGCGGGCAGGGTGCTGAAGATAGCCGTGGCCGTGGCCGTGCCGCCGTCGGTGCAGGTGCTCACCACGCGCACCGTGTAGGTGGTGCCGGCCGTCAGCCCGGTCAGGTTCACGGGCGAGGTGGTTACCGTCTGGGTGGTGGCCGGCGTAGTGCTAACCGTGTAGCTGCCGTTGAGGCCGCCGGCCTGGAAGCGCAGCGTTGCCGAGGTAGCCGTAACGCTGCCCACCGTCAGGCCAGTGGCCGCGGTGCAGGTAAGGGGCGTGGGCGTGTCCGAGATGGTGAAGTTGCTGTTCGAGATGTCGAAGAAGTAGTTGTCAGCGGCTTCCACCATGATGCGGGCCGTGGTCGTGTTCAGGGCAGGCACCTGCACGGCCTGGCTGCCGTCGTTGGGCGTGTTAGTGGCCAGCAGCGTGGGGTAGGTCTGGCCGCCGTCGGTGCTGAGGCGGATGTTCACGGTGGCGCAGTTCACGCCGTTGCCGGTGGTGCCCGCCACGTCCCAGGCTACGGTCTGGCTGCTGCCGGGCGCCCAGGTAATGCCGGTGTTAGGGGCCGTTACCACGAAGGGGCCGGCCGCGCTGGTGCTGCTCAGGGCCACGTTGGGGCTGCTGTTGAGGCCGCCCACCACGCCCTGCGCGCCGTTGTGGGCGTCGCGCAGCGTTACGCGGAAGGTGAGGGCGCGCGTCACGGTGGGCAGGCGCTCGTTTAGGCTGTTGGTGTTGCTCAGCAAGCTGCTCAGGCGCGGAAAGTAGCGCGTGGGGTCGGTGGTGGGGCTAAACGAGCGAAACAGTGGCACGTTCTGCCCGGGCACCTGGGGGGCGGTGAGGGCCGCTCCTGGCCCTAGGTCGTACTGCTCCCAGCAGTAGGTGAGGGGGTCGCCGTCGGCATCGGCGCCCACGGCCGTAAGCTTGAATGGGGTGCTGATGGGCAGCACCTTGCCGCCGGCCGGCAGCGTTACGGTAGGAGCCGTATTGCCGGTAGCCGACGTGACGCCGCACGGCACGGTACCGAGGTAGGCTTGAATCTCTTCGTAGCTCTCCACGTGGAAGTAGGCGTCGGAATTGTTCTGCAGGTTGTCGGCACCGCAGATGCCGGCGTAGGCCATGATGGAGCTGCCCGAGCCCGGCTCGTAGGCGTGGGCCGCCGAGCGGTTGCCGCCGCAGCTGCCCGTCACGCTGTTGAAGGTGTGGTTGCCCCCGAACTGGTGCCCCATCTCGTGGGCCACGTAGTCGATGTAGAAGGCGTCGCCGATGGGGTTGGTCAGGCCGGTTTCGCCGCGGGCTTTCTGCGTGTCGCGGCACACTACCCCTAGGCTGGCTACGCCCCCGCCACCCGTGCTGAACACGTGGCCGATGTCGTAGTTAGCTGCGCCGATGAGGGTCGTCAGGTTGGTTTGGTTTTGCCCTAGCAGCGTACTAGCGCTGTTGTTGCTATAGGGGTCAGTATTGGCGTCGGTGTACACAAGCCGGTCGTTGTTGGCCACCAACACCAGGCGCACATCTAGCTCCCGCTCGTACACGCCCACTACCCGGTTCACGGCCGTGACGATGGCCGCCAGGCCGGCCGCCACCGTGCCCCCGTGGAAGGCCGTGTACTCGCCCGTGGCTGCCAAGGCTAGGCGAAACGTGCGCAGCACCGGGCCGCTGGTGCGCAGCACATTGCTGCTAGCCGAGCGGGGAAGCGCCGTAGAGCCTTTAGCCTCAGTACCGCAGTCGAAAGACTTTCCCGGCATGTCGCGCTTCCAGAAGCTGAGGTAGTGCTGCACGTCGGTGCGGCTGGCGGGGTCGATGTAGAAGTCGCCGGTGCGAGCCGAGAGCACCTGGGCGTGGAAGCCGGCCGGTGTAAAGTCCAGGCGCACCGTGGCCGACGGGTCGTTCACGCCTACGCCCACGTAGGTTTTAAGCTCGGGATACTTTGCGGCCAGCGCCGGCTCCATCACCGACGATTCGAGCACGCGGAAAGCGGCGTTGCTGCCATCGGGCAGCGGCAGGGTCAGAAGCAGCGGCTGAGCGCCGGCCCGCCGCTCGGCCGGGGCCGTGGCCAGCGCGGCCCGCATTTTCGGTACATCGAGCGTAAGGGGCCGGGCGGCCTGCAGGCCCGCTGCCAGCCGAGAGGTAGCCGCCGCCTGCCGGGCGGCCGGGTTATCGCTGAAAAAACTGGTGCCTGGCTGCTGGGCCTGGGCCGTCAGGCTCAGCAGTAGCAGCAGCGCGGCGGTGAGCCCCGTAGCTAGGGCCCGCCAGATTTGTCTCGTAACAGTGCATAAGTAAAGAATTCTCATATGTGAAAAAGGAATGAGGTACACCACGAAAGTATTTGACTTTCATTCCTTTCTCAAGAAAAACTTATCTAAAAATCATTTAGCTGACATAACCTGGGGCTATTTATACTCCCTGGTACTATGCCGGGTGGCGTACTGCATTATGTACAAACGGCTATTCGATAGATGATTAATTAGAATATATAGCGCTGCTTTTGGCACTCGTACTGCCGAGGTTGTTTAACTGTTTATAGATGAAGTTTTTCTGTAAAAACTGGCGCGCGGACTACTCCGTCACTACTTCCAGTAGCATTGCCTCCAACGTCAGCCCCGGCCCGAAGGCGCAACTCAGCACGGGGGCGCCTGCGTCGGCGGGAGTAATGTGGGCCAGCAGCTCGCGCAGCACGAATAGCACCGTGGCCGACGACATATTGCCGTACTCGCGCAACACCTGGTAGGCGTGGCGGTTGTCGTGGGCCGAGAGCCCTAGGGCCTGCTCGATGGCTTCCAGAATCTTGCGGCCGCCGGGGTGCAGCGCGTAGTGCCGAATGTTTTGGGGCTGCACGGGCAGCTCGTGCAGCAGCCGGGCCACCAGCGCCCCCATGCCACCCTCAATCAGCGCCGGCACGTAGCCCGAGAGCGTCATCTCGAAGCCGAAATCGCCGATATGCCAGGCCATGTCTTGCAGCCCGGCCGGCTCTAGCCCGCAGTGAAACGCCCGCATAGCTAGGCTGGGCTGCTGGGGCAGGGGCTCGCCCAGCACCAGGCAGGCGGCCGCTCCGTCGCCAAACAGCGCGTTGCTTACCAGGTGGTCGGGTTCGTGGCTTTTTTGGAAGTGCAGCGTGCACAATTCCACGCTCACCACTAGCACCCGCGCGGCGGGGTCGGCCCGCACCATGCTATCGGCCAGGCGCAGGGCATTCACGGCCGCGTAGCAGCCCATAAAGTTGACGCAGGTGCGCCGCACGCTCGCGTCGAGCCCTAGGGCCTGCACCAGCTCAATATCCAGCCCCGGCGCGTACATGCCCGTGCAGCTCACCGTGATGAGGTGCGTAAGGCTGGCGGCCTCCACCCCCGGCGCCTGCCCTAGGGTATCGCGCACGGCGGCCAGGGCCAGGGGCAGCGCCGCGCGCCGGTAGGCGGCCAGGCGCGGCGCGATTGTCGGAAACGGCTCCAGCCCCGGCGTGTTCGGAAAAAACTCAAAGCCCCCGTTTTCGCGCCCATAGTCGGCCAGCACCGAGTGGCGGTGCTCAATGCCCGACACCCGGTAGAGCGCCCGCAGCTTGCGCGTACCGGCCTCATCCAGTTCCAGGGCCTGCGCCATAAACCCGGCAATAACCGGTTGAGCTAAACGGTGGGGCGGAACGGCGGTGCCAATGGCACCCAGGTAACTAGGCATCGTGCAGGAAGACAAGGGCTGACTGGCAGCCAGGAGTTGCCGCCAGTCGAAGGGAGGGATAATCTACGTAGGAGGAGCCTAGGCAGCAGCCGCTAGCCGCCGGTTTCCCGCTAAAACATTCGGGCATTTGCTATAAGAAGTTTGCAGCCAATAGGTTGCTAAAAGGGCTTTCCGTGGGTGCTGCGCATCAAGGTGCGCACGGCGGCAGGCCAGTGCCGCAAGCCGCCCACCACCAGCTCGCTCAGCAGCGGCCCGCCAAACAGGCGCTGCACCGCCCGCCCCACTTGCAGCCGCGCCCCAAACTGCCGCTGCCAGGCCCGGGCATAGCGGCTTTCCAGGGCTGGGCGCGGCAACTGCCCGCGCAAGAAAGCCTCGGCGAGCGGGGCTACCAGGGCCGCGCCGTGCAGCGCCATCGCCATGCCATTGCCGCACAGCGGCGTGATGAGGCCGGCCGCGTCGCCTACCATTAGCACGTGCTGCTCTACGCAAGGCTTCGGGGCAAATGAAATCTCGTTGATAACCTCAGGCTGCGCATACAGGTGCTCGGCCGTGGCTAGTATCTCGGCTAAGCGAGGGTTGTGGGCTAGCACCTCCCTTTCGAGCGCCGGAATGCTGGCGGCGGCCTTCAGGTTGGCGCGAGTGGTGAGGTAGCAGAAGCACAGCCGGTCGTCTTCCACCGCCGAAATGCCCGCGTAGCCATCCCGAAAGTTGTGCAGCGCAATTACGTCGCGCGCAAAGCCCGGTAGGCGCAGGTGGTACTTCACGCCCAGGTAGGGCGAGCGCTGCCCAAAAAATGTGCGCCCAAGCTGCCGGTCGAGGGCCGCCCGCTTGCCGTAGGTGCCCAGCAGCAGCCGGGCGGTCAGGCGGCGCCCATCGGCCAGGGCTACTTCGTGCCGGTCGGTAGCAGCGTCGTAGCGCACGTCGCTCACGGTAGCGGGTAGCACAAACTCCACGCCCGCTGCCTGGGCCCGCTCCGCCAGAAACGCATCGAGCTGGTAGCGGCTCACCCCAAAGCCCCCAAGGTCGAGCGGTGCGCGCAGCGGCCGGCCGGTTGGCGAGGTAAGCTCAAACTGCGTGATGTTGGCCGGACTCAGCGCGGCGGGGTCGGCCCCTAGGCGGCGCAGGTAGGGCAGTACTTCGTTGCTCACATACTCGCCGCACACCCGGTGAAACGGATAGGCTCGGCGCTCTACCACTACCACGCGCTGCCCCCGGCGGGCCAGGTCGAGGGCCACTGCCAGCCCGGCCAGGCCGCCCCCCAGCACCAGCACCGGGATAACCTGGGCGGTAGTTTCGTTGGTTTTTTTCACAAAATTCGAACGGAAATAACGAATTTTTAACGACTTTAGTATGCCAAGCTCAAGCAGTACTATACTTTTGTAAAACCAAAATCAGCAGCCATCGTTAGCAAAAATCTGCCCGGCTACTGTGTTCTGGTTGAGTTTATTATGAAACAACAACTACTTATTGTCCTAGGCTCACTGGCTACGCTAGGCTTGTGCCTGCTGACCGAGCCCGTGGCACTAGCAGCGCCCACCCACCTGGCCCAAACGATTGCCCGCCCCAGCCTCGACGAAAAGACGCTGGTAGTATATCCTAATCCAAGCACCGGCATTGTGCACCTTACCATCAACGGCCTCGAAGGCCGCAAGGTAGATGTAAGTGTGCTGAACGTAATTGGCTCGGTCGTATACCGCGAATCACTCAGCGAGCTAAACGACCACTACACCAAAACGCTCGACCTAAGCCGCCTGGCCAATGGTCTTTACTACGTGAAAGTAGAAGCCGACAACGCCAGCCAGCTTTGTAAGTTGGTTATCCGCTAGCAAATTGCCACACCTAGGTGTGATACAAGCAAAAAAGCAGCCCTAGGGCTGCTTTTTTGCTTATAGGCTGGGTTATCGTCCGAGCGCTATTTTACTGCGTTTTCAGCGATGTTGCGCACCCGGCGGGCGGTATCAACGGCGAGCACAGCGGTTACAACAACCAAGGTTAGGAAAAGCCACTTCATGGTAGTGAAATAATAAAATGAAAGGATAGCGACGAGCGCGCTGGCATTTAACCCTGATGGCCGCTACAGGGTTACAGCGCAGCTCGAACTTTTCGGGCCCTAGGCGCTGGGCGAAGGCAACCGCAGCTCGCCGCTCTGGATAAGGCGGTACAGCGTAGAGCGCCCCACGCGCAGGCGGCTGGCAGCGGCTACCACGTCGCCGCGCGTTTCGAGCAGACTGCGCTGCATGATGGCCAGCGTCTGCTCGCGCAGCGAAGGGTAGGTGCCGCTGGAGGAGGTTTCGGCTTCGCTGGCTAGCGAGGTGGCCTGCGTGGCAGTAGCCGCCCCGCGCAGGGGGAGGTCGGCGGCCGTAATGGAGGGGCCTTCGGCTAGCACGGTTGCTAGTTCCACCACGGCTTTCAGTTCACGCACGTTGCCCGGAAACGCATAGCCCAGCAGTAACTGCTGGGCATCGGCCCTGAACAGACGGCTCGGCAGCTCGTTTTGCCGGGCAAAATCCTGCTCAAACGCAGTGGCCAGCAGCAGCACGTCGTGGCCCCGACGGCGTAGGGGCGGCAGCTCGATGGGCAAGCCCAGTAGCCGGTAGTACAAGTCCTCGCGAAAGCGGCCCGCCCGCACTTCCGCGGCCAAGTCGCAGTGAGTGGCTACCACCAAGCGCACATCGAAGGGCACGGCCTCGCGGCCACCCACCCGCGTTACGGCTCGCTCCTGCAGCACGCGCAGCAGCTTGGCTTGCAGCACCAGCTCCAGGTCGGCTATCTCGTCCAGGAAAAGCGTGCCGCCGCTAGCTTCCTCGAAGCGGCCAATGCGCCGGGCGCTTGCCCCCGTAAAGGCACCTTTTTCGTGGCCAAATAGCTCGCTTTCCAGCAGCTCGCGCGGAATAGCGGCCATGTTGATAGCTACAAACGGCCGGCTGGCCCGTGCCGACTGCTGGTGAATAGCCTGGGCCACCAATTCCTTGCCAGTCCCCGTTTCACCGCTCACCGAAACGGTAATGCTCGTACGGGCCGCCTTGGTAATTAAGTCGCGCACGCGCTGCATGCTGGAGTGCTCACCGAGCAAGGGGCTGCGCTCAGCCAGCGACGTAGGCGTGGGTACGGCTGGCGCGGCTGGAGTTGGCCTAGGGGCCCTAGACCTCGCAATGGCCTGCCACAGCCGCTCGGGGCTACCGGCATCTTTAATAATGTATTCGGTTACCCCCTGCCGAAGCAGCTCAGCCTCAAGCACAGCGTCGGTCTGGTCGGCCAGAACGAAAAAAGGAGCTTGGGGTAGGCGCTCGCGCAGCTTGGGCACTAGCCGGCGCGGCAGGGTATGGGCGTCGTCGTCGCTGTCGAGTACGAGGGCATTAGGCGGGGGCAGGCCCGGAGTAGGGCGCGCCGCCAGTGCTGCGGCTACCGTTGTAAAGCGGCGGACCCGGTAGTCAGGGTTTAAGCTTAGGCGGTGGCAAAGCCGGGTTATGTAATAACTATCGGGCCCAATTAGCCAAATGATAAGTTGTTCGGGATCAGGCATTTAAAAGTAATCTCCGCGTGATGGTTAAATCACGCTTCGAAAAAATTAAGAGTAGATAACAGGAAAGGCTAATCTAGAAATAGTATAATTGACTGGGCAAGCTATAAAGGCTATGTAAAATTCGTCTATAAAAGTTATAACTCAAGCGTATTGTGCGTAAAACTACTAGTAAATTAGGGTAGAAATACGGAGGAAATTTGTAGCGTTGTCCGGGATGCTCCTGCAAGTACCTCTAGAGGGCTTCCTATAGTGCTAAATGGTACAGTGGAGTTAAAGCTTGCATAATCTATTTATGCATAATTAGTTAAGGGGTATAGCGATGAATTATTTGCTCTGCTGTCCGCTCAAAAACTAAGTTAAATCCAGCCAGGCTGGGCAGTGGTCAGAGTGAACCACATCGGGCCACAAGCCGGCGTCGCGTAGCCGAGGCAGCAGGCTGGGTTCGAGGAGTAGATGGTCGAGGCGCCAGCCTACGTTACGCTGCCGCGAGCCGGCCCGGTAGCTCCACCACGAGTAGTGGCCCCCGGCCTCGGGGTGGTGGTGTCGAAACGAGTCTACCAACCCATCGGTCAGAAAGTCGCTAAACCACTGGCGCTCCTCTGGGGTGTAGCCGGGACTTTGCTGGTTGGCCTTGGGGTTGTGCAGGTCGATAGGCGTTTGGCAGCAGTTAAAATCACCCCCGATAATGAGCGGCGGGACAGTGGTATCGCGCCGGAGGCCGGCCACGTACTGCCGAAACCAGTGCAGCCAAGCTACCTTAAACGCTTGCCGCTCAAGGCCACTGGTACCCGAAGGCATGTAGGTGTTGATTACCGCGTAGTCGGCAAAATCAAGTCGTAGCACTCTGCCCTCGCTGTCGTACAGTTCATTGCCGCAGCCGGTCGTCACGGCCAGCGGGCGTTGCCGACTGAAAGTAGCTACCCCACTATAGCCCGGCTTGCGCGCCGGGTGCAGGTACGCATGGTACCCTAGGGCCTCTAGCCCGCTCACGTCGAGCGCGCTGGTACCGGCTTTTATTTCCTGCACGCAGAGCACGTCGGGAGCTGCCGTAGCTACCCAATCAAGCAAGCCTTTGCTCAGCGCCGAGCGAAGGCCGTTAAGGTTATAAGAAACAATTTTCACGGTAAGTAAAAAATATACGTAGTTACAGAAATAGGAGAATTGCAAGAGATAGTTGATTTTCCTATTCTCTGCATTCTCCTATTTCTGCTGGCTTATTCTTCCTGAGTTAGCTGGTCGAAATATTCCAGCATGTGCCATTTCAGCATCCGCTCCTGCTCCTTTAGATTAGCCATGGGCACGGGCGTAACCAAGCGGTAGTGGGGCCACCCTTCCTCATCGACGCGCTCCAGGGTATAGTGGCCGCTGAGGCTAAAGAGCCTGCAGGTAGCAATGTGCATGAGGTCTTGCTTTTGCTCCTTCGTGAATTCGGCTACGCCCTGCCCCAGTTCTTGCACGCCAATAAGTAGCAGCAGCGCATTCAGGTCGGGTCGGCGGCCAAAGCGGGCGTGCAGCTCGGCCACGAGGGCTTCCCAGCGGGCCGTAAATTCGGCCTCGGTCTCGGCAAACGGCGAGGAAGCGCTAGTGGACATGCGGCGGGTGCGTGGCGGACGAGGTAGCGCCAGTAGCCCCTAGGGCTGCTTCGGCTCGCAGTACTTCCCAGTACTCAACGGCCCGGCGAAAGTGCGGAATCACGATGCTGCCTCCGATAAGGTTGGCGATGGAGAAGACCTCGAATACCTCTTCGTCGCTGAGGCCTTCCTCGTGGCACTTGCCCAGGTGGTACTTCACGCAGTCGTCGCAGCGCAGTACCAATGAGCAGGCTAGACCCAGCATTTCCTTGGTTTTTACATCGATGGCGCCAGCCTGGTAAGTGTTCGTATCGAGGTTGAAGAAGCGCTTGATAACCTTATTGTCGTAGGACAGCACGCGCTCGTTCATGCGCTGGCGATAGTCGTTGAAGTCGGTGGTAAGCGACATAGTGAAAAACTCTATAAGTTGAAAGCGTGCGAATTAAAATTTGAAACAGCGCAGATAACGCTTGACTTAACTGCTGTTGAAATAAGCTCAACCTTATGTATCTTGCCGTAACGGGCGGCGAACTTACGTTCCACAACCGCTTCGTGGCCAAAAAGATGCTACGTGCCCTGCTCGCCGATTGCCTGGCGTTGTTTTTCCCGCAAGCCTGCCTGGCGTGCTGCGAGCCCCTGGCCGGTGGCGAAACCCACTTATGCACTTCTTGCCGGGTCGAGCTGCCTTATACCGACTTTCACCGCCTGTTGCCCGAGCCTAGCCCCCTAGGCCGCCGCTTCTGGGGCCGGCTACCGGTGCAGCACGTGCTGAGCTACCTGCACTTCCTGCGCCACGGCCGCACCCAGCAGCTGTTGCACCAGCTTAAGTACCGCGGCCAGCGCCACGTGGGCTTTACCCTGGGCCGCTTATACGGAGCTGAACTCGCTCCCACTGCAGTGGCTCAGGAAATCGACCTGATTGTGCCCGTACCGCTCCACCCGCGCAAGCTAGCGCGGCGCGGCTACAACCAAGCGGAAGCGTTCGGTGCGGGCCTAGCAGCGGCCCTAGGGCACCCTTGCCGCGACCAAGTGCTACGGCGCACCACGCACACCGCCTCACAGACCAATAAGAGCCGCACCGAGCGCTGGCAAAACGTGGCCTCGGTGTTCGAGGTAGCCGACCCCGCTTCTATAGCTGGCCGGCATGTGCTGCTGGTTGACGACGTACTCACGACTGGCGCTACCCTCGAAGCATGCGGCCATGCCTTATTGGCGGCCGGCGCCCATGCCGTCAGCATTGCCACCATCGCAGCCGCCTGAATCACCGATTTAGTGGATTTAACGGATTGCGCAGATGCTTGCGCGCTAAGTAGGTGAGGAGCCACGTGAACGGCTCGCATAAACAACAAAAAAACAGGCTGCCCTCGCGAGCAGCCTGTTTCTGTTTCGGGAATTCAACTGGCTTCAGTAGTATCTACGAAATCAATTAAATTCGTTAAATCAGCGGTTATTTGTTGCTGCCAGCGTTAATCATGGCGCAGCGGAAACCGATGGTAGCCGTGGCCGAGTCTTCGGCTAGGAAGCGGCGGGTGCCGGGCGACAGCCAGTAGGCTACATCGCGCCACGAGCCGCCTTTGTACACGCGTACGTGGTCGTTAATCAGGCTCTGGTAACCCTTGGTGTCGTACTTATCAGCCGGGTCGCTCACGCCATTGCGGCGGAAGGGGTTGAGGTCTTCCACGTCTTGGAACGACAGCGGGCGGTAAACGTCTTGCACCCACTCGTTTACGTTGCCAGCCATGTTGTATAGACCGAAGTCGTTAGGCGGGTAAGCGTAGATGTACTCCGTAATCATGGCGCCATCGTTCAAGCTGCCAGCCAAGCCGGCGTAGTCGCCGCGGCCGCGCTTGAAGTTGGCGAGGAACTGGCCCTGGCCTTTGCCGTAGGGGTTACGTACCGAGCGACCATCCCAAGGATAGATACGCTTTTCCTCTTGGTTTTCGTTGCCAACCTCTTGGGTGCCAATGAGTGCCTGGGCAGCGTACTCCCACTCAGCCTCGGTAGGGAGGCGGTAGTTGGGCAGCGTGTTGCCGTTTTCGATAGACGGGCCGCCTTTGCCGCTAGCCAGCGCGCCTGCGCCGCCACCTTCGGCGCCAGTAGCAGCTGTAGCGTCACCTTTCTTAGCCTTCTTTTTACCAAACAGGCCACCTTTTTTGGTGTCGCCGCTACCGCCTTTGGCCAGGTTCTCGTTCACCTTGGCTGTACGCCAAGCGCAGTAGTTGTCGGCCTGCAGCCAGTTTACGCCCACGACTGGGTAGTAACGGAAGCCGGGATAACGCAGGTAGTAAGTTACATAGGGGTCGTTGAACGACAAGTCGCGGGCCCACACGGCCGTATCGGGCAGGGCGGCGCGATACTTCTCTTCCGACGAGTCTTTGCGTAGGAAGTGCAGGTATTCCAGCCAGTGGATGTTGGCCACTTCCGCTTCGTCCATGTAGAACGAGGCGATAGTTACCGTGCGCTCCATATTGTCGTGGTTGTTGGTCACGTCCTCTTCGGCCGAGCCCAGCACCGTGCGGCCACCCTCGATGTACACCAAGCCGGGGCCGGTGGGGATTTTCTTAAAGCTCGCCACCTTCATGCCCTCATCGGTATTGTACTCGATGCCGGTCGTAGAGGAGTTTTTGCCGGGGTTAGAAGCTGTGCGTGCCGAGTCCTTGTTGCAACTGGCCAGGGCAAGGCCACCTAAGGCTAATAAGCCGAGATAATTATTAAACTTCATACTTAAAGACAATTTGTTTAAGGCGCTAATTAATCTGCTAAGGCAATTTGCTGGCAATATTACAAAAATTCAAAAACTTGGGCAAGGGGCAATTGGATAATTTCGTCTTTTCAACCTGCGAAAGGCGCTTTCCAGCTTGTCAAACGCACGTAGGGTCAGAGTTATTTCGTGCGCTCCCCCCAAATCCTGCGCCAAACGGCTAAGGCCCACGTCGTAGCTGTAGCCCACCCGAAGGTCGCCCACTGCAACGCCAGCCACCGCCGCCAACGCATGTTGGGTGCCAGTGGTTTCAAAACCGGTAAGATTGCGATATACTACTCCTAGGGTAATGGGCTGCGCCAAAAAGTACAACCCTGCTTCGGTGCGCTGCGAGCCACCCTGCCGCGTGTAGCTAGCCACCGGGGTGAAGCTGATTTCGCGAGTTTCTACCTTGCCGTGGCTTTCAGGTGGCTGCACATAAATTTTGAAGCCGCCGCTCACAGCCAGCCGCGCGGGTAGTTGCGCCTGGGTTTGAAAGCCTAAGTCCGGCCGGTTGAGGTGGTGCCCGCTCACGCTCAGCCAAAACTGCTGCGTGTAGAGCACCGCGCCCACCCCCAGCGTGAGGTAATTAACGGCCGGAAAGTCGCTCAGGCTCTCGGCCGTGGGGCCGACAACCGTGCCATCGGCCGCGAGTTGGTCGCCAAAGGTGAGGTTGCCGTAGCCAATGCGCTGGCGGCCGTAGCCCACGGTGGCCCCACCGCTTAGGGCTAGCTGGCGGGTGAGGCGGGTATGGTACGCGTACTGGGCACTGGCTTCCAGGCGTGTGTAGCCGGCCGAGCCCGCCTGGTCGCGGCTCACCAGCACCCCTAGGGCATGGTGTAGGCCGGGATAGGGGAGGCGCAGGTCGGCGGCCAGCTGGCTGGTAGTAAACGCGCCAGCCAGCTGCGGCAGCTGGTTACGAAAGCTAAGCGTAGCGCTGTAGTCGTCTACCAAGCCAGCCCAGGCGGGGTTGGCCTGTTGCCGGTTGGCGAAGGGCTGCGAAAAGTACACGTCCTGCGCCCGAGCGCCGGTGGCAAGCAGCAACGTAAGCGCGAGTAGCGAATGCTTCATACAAGGCCCTAACGCTAACAGGGGCCGCGAAGGTACTTGGCCCGACTTGTTATTGCTGAGAGGACTTGCTGGGTGCTGCTTGTTGAATGGCCACAATCAACAAGCAGCACCCAGCATCCGACTTACTTCTTGGTAATCGTAAATTCTACGCGGCGGTTGAAGCGGCGGGTTTCTTCTTGTTCGTTGCTAGCTACTGGCTGCGAGCCACCATAGCCTTTGGTGGTCAGGCGTTTGCCATCAACGCCCTTGGCTACGAGGAAGGCCTTCACGGCGTTCACCCGGTCTTCGCTCAGCTTCACGTTCAGGGCCGGGTCGCCTTGGTTGTCGGTGTGGCCGCCCAGTTCGATTTCCAGCGTGGGGTAGTTACGCAGGATTTTCACCAGGCGGTTCAACTCGGGGAAGGAGCTAGGCTGCAAGACGAACTTGCTCTGCGGGAAGAAGATGTTGTTCATCTTCACCTTCTGGCCTACCTTGAAGGGTACCAGAAAGAGGTCCTGTTGCTTTTCCGAGTACTTGGCGGCCACGGTGTTGTCGAGGCTGGCGTCTTCGGCCAGGTAGTCCTCGGCCTCGGCGCGGTAGCCGTACTGTACGCCAGCGGGCAGCACGATGGTGTAGGAGCCGTCCACGGGCGAGCTTTCAGCTACGCCAATCTCCTCGCCCGTGAGCAGGTTTTCGTAGTGAATCTTGGCCCGGATGGGCTTCTTGGTTACGGCATCGAGCACTTTGCCCGTTACTAGCGTCACCACCTCGGGCTTAAAGGCGGGGGATAGGGCTACCCGGAAGATATCCTTAGTGCCTTGCGTGCCCTCGCGCGACGATACCAAGTAGGCGTTGTCGCCGGCGGCCGATACGGTGTAGTAGGCGTCAAAATCGGGCGAGTTCACCACTGGGCCCAGGTTACGCGGCACGCTCCACTTGGTCCAGGTGCTATCAAGGCGCTTCGAGTAGAAGATGTCGCTCTTGCCGTAGCCGCCGTGCCCTTCCGAGGCAAAATACAGCGTCTTGTCGTCGGGAGCTAGGAAGGGGGCAAAGTCGGCGGCGGGCGTGTTGATGTTCGGGCCGAGGTTCAAGGGCTTGGTCCACTGCACCTGGCGGCCGGGGCGGTCTTGCTCGCCCACCGGTAGTGGCTTCGGGAAGCTCACGTAGATGTCCTGCCCACCCTTGCCGCCGGGGCGCTGCACAGCCATCAGCAGGGCCTTGCCCGAGGTGGCTAGGAAGCCGTCAATGTGCTCGGGGTCCTCGTTAACGTAGCCGTCAATTTCTACTTTCTGGGGCTTGCTCCAGCCGCCCGGCGAGCGACGGCTCATCGAAAAGCCCTTGGGCTCCATCAGTCCGTCCACGTACACGCCAATCAGCAGCGCCTGGGTGCCGTTGGCCGTTACCGACGCTAGGCCGTTGGGGTCGTAGGGACCGTTGGGCGGCGAGCCTAGGCCCTTGGCAATGCCCCAGGTCTGGTTTTTACCGCTGGTAATCTTGGAGTACCAGATGTCTTGTGGGTCGTGGGTGCCACCCACGTTGTCGGGGTGGTTCTGGCGGGCGAAGAACAGGGTGCGCCCGTCGGGCGAGATAACCGGGTGGGTATCGACGTACTTGCTGTTCACATTAGGCCCTAGGTTCTTCAGCGTCGAGTCCACTTCGGCCGCCTGCACCTCGGAGGCCGCGTTCTTGAAGTCGGACTTCACCATCTGCGCTTCCACGTTGGCTACCCCGATGGCGTCGAGCTGGTTTTCGCCGGTCACCTTAGCGCCGTTCAGCGTCACCACCGCCCCGATGGTGAGGTAGCGCTCGGGCTTGAAGGTGACTTGCAGCGTGCGGAACTCCTGGGGCAGCGGGCCCGGCTGGTCGTTCTTATATACCTGGTGTCGCTCGCCCTTGGTGTCTATCAGCTCAATCTTGACGACGGCGCCGGGGTTGACGTTCTCCACTACCGTCACTTGCTGCGCCTTGATGGAGTGGGCGAAGCGTACCTCGATGGTTTCGTTGGCGCCGTCCTTGCCTGGCGTCCAGGCTTTTTCGCTCACCTGCCCTAGGGGCAGGGCGTTGGGCTCACCCAGTACTTGGTCGGGCGCGTAAGGTTCTTTGGCCTTGGCTTTCTGCGACGATGCCTCCACCACTTTAGTCGCCCACAGCACCGATTGTGCCTGGGCCGCCGAAGCCGACAAAAGTGCCGCCCCGAGCAAATAACCCGAATAACTTTTCATAGATAATACTAAATAAAATGCCCTGGACTACGTATCGTGACGCTGCAAGTTGAAAAAATACTATAATTAGTTAAAGGCACGCAACGCTACTGCGAACCTACTACCCAGCCCCGGCCCTGGCAAATCGGCGGGCCCGGCGGCCCCATCTTTGCGCCATGTCTAACGCCGCTTCTGACCTTTTCGCATACGATTACTTGCTAGTTGGCGGCGGGGCGGCTGGCCTTAGCTTGGCCTACCACCTGGCGCAGGAGCCGCGCTTAACTAGTAAACGGGTGCTGCTCATCGAGCCCGAAGCCAAAAACCAGAACGACCGCACCTGGAGCTACTGGGCCACCGAGCCCGGCCTGTTCGACCACCTGGCCCGGGGGCGCTGGCACAACATCGCTTTTCGGGCGCCGGGTTTCGAGCGCGTGCTACCCCTAGGGCACTATCAATATTACACTATCCGAGGTCTGGATTTCTACTGGTTTGTGCACGCTACGCTGGTTGCTAAGCCTCAGCAATTTACGCAGCTGCAAGGCGAAGTAGTGGCGCTGATGGAAGTGCCTGGCGGCGTGGAGGCCCGCCTAGCCGATGGCAGTTGCTACCGCGCCCGCTATGCGTTTGATAGCCGTCCGCCCGCCATCGAGCGCCAGCCTGCTAAGCACCGCTACCTGCTGCAGCACTTCGTGGGCTGGGAAATCGAGACTACCCACGATGCCTTCGACCCCGAAATAGTGGAGTTTATGGACTTTCGGGGCGAGCAGGGGCAGGAAGTGCAGTTTATGTACGTGTTGCCCTATGGCCCGCGGCGGGCGCTGGTCGAGTACACACTCTTTTCGGCTCATGTGCTGCCTAGAGAGGAGTATGAGGCGCACATCCTGGCCTACTTGCAGCAGGAGAAGCAGTTAGCGCCGACCGACTACCGCGTGGTCGAAACCGAGGCCGGGGCCATTCCGATGAGCGACCACCCGCTGCCGGCCCGCGTTGGGCCGCGCATCATCAACCTAGGCACTCGCGGCGGCCGGGCCAAGCCCACCTCCGGCTATGCCTTCCGGCGCATCCAAGACCAGTCGGCGCGGCTGGTGGCGGCCTTGGCCGCTACTGGCCACCCGCCTGCTGACCCTACCGGCGACCGCTGGCAGTTCCGGCTGTTCGACACGCTGCTGCTGGATACCATGCAGCGCCGGGGCGAGCGCACCCGCGACATTTTCAGCCAGCTGTTTGCCCGCAACCCGGTAGAGCGGGTCCTGCGCTTTCTGGATGAGCAAACGTCTTGGGCCGACAACCTGCGCGTGATGAACTCGGTATCGGCTGGTCCGTTTATGCGCTCCATTTGGCAGGTGCTGCGCGGGCGAGTGGGCAGGCGCCGGCCCTAGGGGGCAGTGGCTGCGGTGGGCCAAGGTACCTGTGGCGTGCGGCTAGCTGTCCAGCACGGACGAATTTTTAGGGCGCGCCAAAAACTCGTATTCGGCTCGCACGGCCGCGGCACTGATGGGCAGCAACTCGGGCCGGGGGCGCGATAAATTTACAAAAAAACCCGCCAAGCCCGGCAGGCTGTCAAGGTCGTGGGTGGTGCACAGCACGGTGCGGCCCTGCTCGGCTACCCAGCTGGCCATCAGCTCAAACACGCGCTGGCGGTAGTATACGTCGAGCTGCTGGGTGGGCTCGTCAAGCAAGTACAGCGGCGCTTCTTGCAGCGAAAGCTGGGCCAGCCACACCAGCTGCTGCTCGCCCCCCGACAGCTGCCGAAAATCTTGCGCCGCTAGGTGCGCGATGCCCACCGCCCCTAGGGCCGCGTCGGCCAGGGCGTAGTCGTGGCGGCCGTAGCTGCTCAGCAGGCCGTGGTGGCGGTAGCGGCCCATCACCACTAGCTCGCGCACGGGCAAGTTAAATTCTAAGCTGCCCCGCTGGGGCAGGTAGCCCAGGCGCCGAGCCAGTGCTGGGCCCCCTAGGGTGCGCAGTTCCTCAGGCCCACCCAGGCGCACTGAGCCCTGGTAGGACAACTGCCCCGTGAGCACCCGCAGCAGGGTGGTTTTGCCCGCGCCGTTGTGGCCCAGTATGGCTACAAAAGCGGGCCTAAGGGGTAGCACCAACGAAAAGTCGCGGAGTAGCACCCGGTTGGGGTACCCCGCGACTAAGTTGTTAATTGCTAGTTGCTGATTGTTGGCAGACGGCATGCGTTTGATAGACAACAATCAGCAATTCCGGCAATTAATATTCGTCCTCGTTGAACATGAAGTCCTCTTTGGTCGGATAATCGCGCCACACCTCTTCGATATTCTCGTAAGGCTGGCCATCATCTTCTAGGCCTTGCAGGTTTTCTACCACTTCCATGGGCGCGCCCGAGCGGATGGAAAAGTCAATTAGCTCGTCTTTGGTCGCGGGCCAGGGGGCATCTTCCAGGTAAGAGGCCAGTTCGAGTGTCCAGTACATAGAGGGAGAGGGTTAAGCTTGAAGTGCAAGAAAAAAGTATGGTAAACAAAAGCTGCCTGGTGCTACGTCCGAGAGCCGCCCGAAGTTAAGCGCCAGTTGCTTGCTGAAACAGCGCAATCAGCTCGGTCTTGGTTTGCACCTTACGCTCGAAGGTGCGAATCTTACCTTGTAGAAGTTGCCGATTCTGGTCGTTGGCCGCCGAGTTGTTGAGCTTACCCAGGCTGTCGCGCAAGGTAGTCAACTCCTGGCGGTCGCTCTCAATAAACTTGCGTAGGGCTTGCACGCTAGCCGTAGCCCGAGCCTCACCCGTGAGCGGCGCGGCACCTTCGGCCTGGCGCTTGCGCAGGTAATAGTCAAGGGCGCTCATCTCAAATACCTTGTCGCAGGCCAGCATAAAGCGCTGCCACAGCTGGTCGCTTTCCGGGCCGCGCACGGCACCGCTTTGCTTCCACTCGGCCTGCAGGGCCTTGGCTTGGCTTACGCCCTGGGCCGGGGGCAGGCCCATCAGGGCCTCGGCCCGGCGGGCCAGTTCGCGCTTGCGCACTAGGCTTTGCTCGGGTGTGCTGGGCACGCCGGTCATGGCTGCGCCCTCGCTCTCTACCGGGCGCTGGCTTTCAATGTGCTTTTTGAGGCGCTCGAAGAAGTGGTTGTTAGCCGCTCGAAACTTCGTCCACAGCTCGGCGGCCTGCTTCTTGGGCAAGTTGCCGTTCACATCGCGCCAAGCAGTTTGCAACTGCTTTAGTTGGCGCGAGGTAGCCTCAAACTGGTCGGAGTTCTTCAGCTTTTCGGCTTCCCACACCAGGTCGCGGTAGCGCTCTACGGTGCGGCGGGTCAGCGCCTTGCGGTCGAGCTGGAACGCCTTGCGCCGGTCGAAGAAGCTTTGAATCTCGTTATGAAAAACGGTTTCCAGCTCGTCGGTCAGTTGCTTGTCTACGGGGCCGGTTTTCAGCCAGGCCTGGCGCAGTTCCTTCACCTTGTCGCTGGCCGCTACCCATTCTACCGTGTCGCGCAGGGCGCGGGCCTGGTCGATGAGGTTGCGCTTGGTAGCTAGGTTTTTTTCGCGGTTGCGAGCTACCGACTGGTTTAGCTGCTCCTCGGCCGCGTGTAAGCGGTCGTGCAGCACCTGGTAGTCGCCTAAGCCATCGTGGTTTTTGGTTTGCTCCTGCAAGTGCAGCAGCTTCATTAAGTACGAGCCCTGGTTGTCGGCGCTTTGCAGGCGCTCGAGCAGGTCGGCAATTTTGGCATCGAAGGCTTCGTAGCGCTGCGCGAAGTAGCGGAGAGCATCATCCTCGGTGCCTTTGACCGAGCCGATGCGACGGGCCGGCTGGCCCAGTACGGGGCGCAGCCACACGCCCCCCTCTTCCACGTAGCCGAAGCGCTGGGCCGCCGTGAGTGGGTGGTCGGGGTGTTGCATGGGAAAGAGTAGAATGGAGCCCTTAACGAACCGCTAACGGCTCGTGTGGAAAGAGAATGAATTACAAGTTTACGGGGGAAACGGCTTGTTTAAGACTTTTACGAGACGGATGCTAAATTATTGTTTGATTTAGAGCCTGCTGCCGCTTTGGGCTATAGTAGCACCCTAGGGCCCGCGTGCCGTTGAGCTGGCCAAAGCCAGTAGCTTTGCGCCCCGGTTTCCTCTTAGCGCAGGCCCTAGGGCCCGCCCCTCTCTCGCCCTAATTTACACTTCATCTTCCGATGTCCGACCAGCAGCCCACCATCATCTTCAGCATGGCCGGGGTAAGCAAGATTTACCCGCCCCAGAAGCAAGTTCTTAAAAATATTTACCTCTCGTTTTTTTACGGCGCCAAAATCGGCGTGCTCGGCCTCAACGGCTCGGGTAAGTCGAGCCTCTTGAAAATTATTGCCGGCGTCGATAAGCAGTTTCAGGGCGAGGTGGTGTTTTCGCCTGGCTACTCGGTGGGCTACCTTGAGCAGGAGCCCCAGCTCGACCCCACCAGAACCGTGCGTGAGGTAGTGGAAGAAGGCGTAGCCGAGACGGTGGCCCTGCTCAAAGAATTTGACGAGATAAACGAAGCCTTCGGGGCCGAAGACGCCGACTTCGACAAGCTGCTCGAGCGCCAGGGCGCGGTACAGGAGCGCCTCGACCACCTCGATGCCTGGAACCTCGACAGCAAGCTGGAGCGCGCCATGGACGCCCTGCGCACCCCGCCCCAGGAAGCCATTATCGGCAACCTCTCGGGCGGCGAGAAGCGCCGCGTGGCGCTGTGCCGCCTGCTGCTGCAAGAGCCCGACGTGCTGCTGCTTGACGAGCCTACCAACCACCTCGACGCCGAGAGCGTGCTGTGGCTAGAGCAGCACTTGCAGCAGTACAAGGGCACCGTTATCGCCGTCACCCACGACCGCTACTTCCTCGACAACGTGGCGGGCTGGATTCTGGAGCTAGACCGCGGCACCGGCATTCCGTGGAAGGGCAACTACAGCAGTTGGCTAGAGCAGAAAACCCAGCGCCTGGCCAAGGAAGAAAACGCTGAAAGCAAGCGCGCCAAGACCTTGCAGCGCGAGCTAGACTGGGTGCGCATGTCGCCCAAGGCCCGCCAGAGCAAGGGCAAGGCCCGTTTGGCCAACTACGACAAGCTGGCTAGCGAAGAAGCCAAGGACAAGGAGCAAAAGCTGGAGCTGTTCATCCCCGACGGCCCGCGCCTAGGGGCCCAGGTGATTGAAGCCGAAGGCCTGCGCAAAGCGTTTGGCGACAAGCTGCTGTTCGAAAACCTGTCGTTTTCGCTGCCCCAAGGCGGCATCGTAGGCATCATTGGGCCCAACGGCGCGGGTAAAACCACGCTGTTCCGCATGATAACCGACCAGCTGGCACCCGACGCGGGCACCTTTGAAGTGGGCCCCACCGTGCAAACCGCCTACATCGACCAGCAGCACGACTCGCTCGACGGCAGCAAGTCGGTGTTTGACACCATCACAGGTGGCACCGAAACCATGCTGCTCGCCGGCCGGCCCGTGAACTCGCGGGCCTATGTGAGCAAGTTCAACTTCGGCGGCGGTGACCAGGAGAAGAAAGTCGGCACGCTCTCGGGTGGGGAGAAAAACCGGGTGCACCTGGCCATGACGCTCAAGCAGGGCGCCAACCTGCTGCTACTTGATGAGCCTACCAACGACTTGGATGTGAACGCCATCCGAGCTCTGGAGGACGCGCTGGAAAACTTTGCCGGCTGCGCCGTTATCATCAGCCACGACCGCTGGTTCCTGGACCGCCTAGCCACGCACATCCTAGCCTTTGAAGGCGATTCGGAGGTGGTGTGGTTCGAGGGCAACTTCACCGACTACGAGGAAGCCAAGCGCAAGCGCCTCGGCGACGTGGAGCCCAAGCGCGTGCGCTACAAGAAGCTGGGGTAACCTAGGCCCTAGGGTATGCTAGAAGAATAGCGCGGGCAGCAGTTCGCGCTATTCTTTTTTCTTCACTACCGAGATGCTGCCGTCGCGCTCCAGGTACACAGCTTCGGTTTGGGTTAGGTCGGCCACGTTGCCGTTTTCGTGCAGGCCCTCGTTTAGGTCCTTGTCGCTGAGGTTGAGCTGCCGCAATTGCTCGGCGTTGGCCTGGCCTTTCTCGGCCAGCACATACACCTGGCCCTTCACCAGCTTATCGACCCAGGCGTAGTGGTAGGAGGCCCAGGCTAGCACCCGGTGCAGCAGCACAAAAATTAATCCGGCTAGTAGCGTGCCCCAGAAGGGCGAAGCCGCCACCACGGCCCGGCTCAGTACCGAGCCCAGGATAATCTTGACTACCAGGTCGAACGCCGTGCTGCCGCCAAACGTGCGCGGCCCCGAGAGACGCAATAGGGCCAGCGCCGCAAAAAAGACAATAACTGCCCGCGTCATCATTTGCACGGCCGTGATGGTGTGCGAGTCGGCATGGGGCCCGAAGAGAAAGTCTAGTACCTCGTGCATACCCTAGGCGTTAGGCTGAAGGTTGAACGAGCGGCCCGGCTGCTGCGCAAGCCTGGTAAGGCTAGCGCCGGAAACGGAAAGGCCTGGGCAAAGGCGCGTTGGGAAGGCAGGCAGCAAAGGGAAAACTAAGGACATAGCTAGCAAAAACAAGCGGATGGCTTGCTTACGAGCCAGCCTAGGGCCAATGTTATGCCTGAGTTACTACGGCGCGGCTTAGCGGGCAGTAGCGCCGGCCCTTTAGGCTGCCTGTACGTCGTAGCTGATTTCGGCGCTGCGGCTGCTTTGCGTGATAAGTCCGTACTTGGTGCCGAGGTCGTCGAAGGTGTTGGAAAACGAGCCCTGCACGAGTAGCAGCTGGTCGTCGCGGTCGGCCCGGAGCAGGCGGGCCAGGGTATTAAAGGCAAAATCGGTGGCGGCGGTGATGAGGGCCGCTGGTGGCGCAGCTACTGCCGCGGCGGCCAGTAGCGCATCCCTAAACTGTAGATACTGTGCGTCTTGCCGCACCGCATCGAGCACCGCCCCAGCCTGGCGCACGTCCTCGTCCAGCTCCAGCACCAGAATGCGGTAGTCGAGAAACTCGGGAATCTGGCCGGCCATGGTGCGGTACAGGGCCAGGCCGCCCGGGCCCAGTGGCAACTCGGTTTTGCGCCGCACGCCCTCAAATACCTGGCTGCTCATTTGGATGGGCTCGGCCGAAACACCGTCGGAAACGACGCTCAGCAGCTGCACTTCGCCCGGCCCCAGCAAGTCGCTTTTGCGCTTGATGAATACCCGGCGCAAGCTCAGTAGCACCTGCGTAGTGCTGGCAGGCAGGCGCAGGTCGTTGAGCTGCCCTAGGGTATGGGCTTGGCGCAGCGCCGACGAGGGCGCAAACACAACATCGGGAGTAAGCAAAGTAGCCATCGGCACGCAAGGGTAAAGTAACCACACGGGCCTGGCTTGCTCCTGCTCCTAACGGCCCGCCAGCGCCCCTAGGGCTGCTTTACGTAGCTCGGGCAGCCAAGGGTGTTTGGGCTAGGGCTTTATTACAGGTTTTGATTTGGCCTTGGGTTGTTTAATCTTGGTGGTCTGCGTCTGGTTCAGGGTTTTCTTCACCTTGCCGCCCGTCGAATCAATGGAGCTAGTTGGTTTGGAGAGCTTCTGGGCGGCCGTAGTGTCCGGCTTACTGCCCTTTGCTTCCAGCTTGGCTTTTTCCAACTCGGCTTTGGCTTTGTCGGCTTCAGCCTGGGCTTTAGTGGCCTGGGCTTCGGCCTGCACGGCGGCTTCGTAGGTTTTGAGCGTCGCCATAAACAGCCGCTCGTAGGTGGTGCCGCAGGTAGGGCAAGTGGGAGCGTCACGCTGGGCGCCGCTCGCCGGGCTGGCATCAGGCCGCACGTTGGCGTTGCCAAGGCGGGGGGTAGTGGCCGGAGCCGGGGCCGGCGCGGCGCTGGGAGCCGGAGTCGGACTCCCGAAGAAATAAAAAACACCCGGATTATTGTTGGCCCCTTCCGCTAGCCGGTAAAGGGCGTCGCGCAGCATGTTCACGTTGGCCGTGCGCTGGCCGAGCTGGGCAATGGTAGAGGCAGTTTTGAGCTGCAGCTCGGCATCCACCTTGTCGGCCACATTCGCTTTTGCCAGCGCATCCAGTGACTTTTGCACCGCGGCGTCGGGTGTCACCTCGGCCAGCACCAAGATGCTGCCATCCTGTCTGGCATTGATGACGGACGAGCGCTTGGTAGCGTCGAAGTGCGACCAGTACATAGTGCCTTTAGAATCATTAGACTCAGTAAATTTTTTGGCCCGGACAATGCCTGCCCGCGCATTCGCGGTTGATTTATCAAATGCCCCGGAGAGCGTTTGGCAGCCACCCACGGCGCCGGTGGCGGCCAGGCCTCCCAGCAAAAGAATGAGTAAAGAGCGCATAAGCAGTGGGTTAGCGGGTATGGGTTGAAGCTAAATAATGGGCCAAGGGGCGTTCGGGCTGCCGCTGGCTGCTGCCTCCTGCCGCTGGCGGCGTTCACCGGGGTGGTTGCGAGCGTGGGGCGGCGGGGCAGAAGAAGCTGGGCCACCCTACCCAGCCAAGCAGCCGGCGGGGCTGCCTTTGTCCGGTGCGGGGTAGCCAGGGACTCAGGCCGTAAACTTCGGCCCGCCCACTGACTTCCGTATCAGGGCTAGCGCTCAAACAACGAACGCTTTTCAGCCAGGCAGCCCGTCTGCCGATAATCAGGCCCCCACCCAGCCCTCGCGGAGGGCGCGCACGGTGAGGCCCACTGGCGTGCGCATGCCGGCCTTCTGCAGCAGGGCTCGGCGGTGGCTTTCTACGGTGCGAACACTAAGGTGCAAACAGTTAGCAATTTGCTTGTTGCAGTAGTCGGCCACCACCAAGGCCAACACTTCTAGCTCGCGCGGGCTGAAGCCAACCGGTGGCACCACGGGCGGGCGCGGGTCGGCAGTAGCCAGGGGGGCAACTGCTAGCAACTCGGCGGCGGCCCGCGACACCTCGGCGGGGGTGGCATGGTAGGGGAGTAGCCGCAGCGGAGCCGTGGTAGTAGCCAGGGGCAGCACGGGCGGGCGCCGCCCCGTAAGCAGCAGCAGTGGTAGGTTCGACCGCAGCCGGTACACTTGCCGCAGTAGCTCGGGCAGCAGCGCACGGGCAAACGTGGCGCTATCCACAATCAGCAGCCGGTAGGCGTGGCTGCGCAGGCTCGCTAGCAGCTGGGTAGGGTCGGTGGCGAAGGTGGGCGGGCACTCAGGCCACAGCTCGCCGAGAGTAAGTAGCAGGCCCTGGCGCAGCAGGGTGGGGGGAGCAGCCACTAAAAGGTCGCCCCGCGAGAGCACGGAGGTAAACATGCAGAGAAGAGGTTTTCATAGAATGAAGGGAGCATAATATTGGCGCAAGAATCCTAGGCCCTACCCACGACCAGCCCGCCGGAAATAACGGGCTAGTCGCTGCGGTAGAGCTTATAATTGCTTGCTAACCAATGAGGTTGGAAAAATAAAGGAAATATTTAGTTATACCAAATTAGAAGTGCTTGGCGCCAGCAATTCGAGCCACGCTTGGGGGGTGACCGGGCCGGCGGGGTCGGCGTCGAGCAGCAGCGCCCGGGCTGGGGGCTCGTCGGCGTACGCCAATTCCTCAATGGTAGCAATTACCGGGAGCGACAACTCGCCGGGGCGGTGCAAGCGCAGCTCTAGGGCCGTGTACAGCGAAAAAGCCGCCAGCCAATCGGGCGGCGGCGCGGCGGGCAACAGCAACAAGCCCAGCCCTGGCACGCGGAAGCTGCGGGCCACCGCAAAAGCAGCATAACTCATGGCGTTACTACGCAAAATGCCCGTAGCGAAGCTGCAACGCAACCTCGCTACGGGCATTATAACGCTACGCTCGGGTTACTGCGCGGGAGTAGGCGTTCCTGTTTTGATAATAAAACCTTTGCGCTTGCCGCGCTGCTTGATGCGCGTGCCCGGCAGCAACGTCATTTCGATGCGTGGCTCGGTGCAGGCCGTGGACTCTATGTGCTGGGGCTCGTAGCCGGCCGCGCTAAACTGTATGGTGGGGTGCACGGCGGTATTGCCCGTGATAGCGTAGTAACCTTCGCTGTTGCTGATGGCTAGCAGCCGCGTGTTTTGTACTGTTACCGTTACGCCGGCCAGGGGCTTGTCATTGCCAAACACGTAGCCGCTTAGCGTGGCGCAGGGGCCGGTATTGGGCGTGGTTTGGGCGTGGGCGGCAGTTCCGAGACCTAAGCTTAGCAGAAGTAATAAGTATTTCATCTTGTGAGAATAAATAGAGAATAGACTATGAAGGAAGTAAAGCTAGTTAGAAAATTTCATTGCTGCTGAAGTAGTTAGCAGCAGTATTGGTATGTTAAAAAGAAATTATTGGACTAAGCTTGGGGCGAATAGCCCCTTAGCTATATAACGCAGATTATTGAAAAAAGCGTGCCAGGAAGAAACCCACTCCTGCACCCGGGCACAGGGCGCTAATTAGGTAGCGGCACCACCGTTAGCCGAGCTAGTTGACGAAAGCGGCTAGCTGCTCGGCCGTCAGGTTACCATTCAGCCATTCGCCGTCGAGCTGGGCGCCGAGCTTCTTATAAAAAGCAATTGCCGGCTCGTTCCAATCGAGCACCTGCCACTTCATTCGCTGGGCGCCGGTATGGTGGGCCTCGGCCGCTACCGCCTCAAACAGCTGGCGGCCATAGCCGCCGCGGCGGGCAGCTTCGGTTACTACCAAGTCTTCTAGAAACAGCATGCGGCCCTTCCAGGTAGAATAGGCGGTGTAGTAGAGCGCCAGGCCCTGCAGCTCCGCGCCACTTTCGAGCACGAAGAAGCTAAAGATGGGTGCGGGCCCGAAGCCATCGTGACGCATCATTTCGAGCGTGTTGGTGACTTCGTGCGGGGCACGCTCGTAGGCGGCCAGTTCTTGAATGAGGGCTAGTACGCGGGGCAGGTCGGCTTCGACGCCGCGGCGCAGAATGGGGGTAGACATGGTAGGGATACGAAGGGACTAACGATAGCAGCCTGAGCAAGTAAACCGAAAAACAGCTTACCGGCTCAGGCCGCGGGGAGAGGGCAATGCAAGCTGCCAGGGCCCTAGGGCCCCGCAGTTACATCTGCTCTTGCATCTTCTTAATGTCTTCGGTGGCGTTTTGCGCATTTAGCTCGCGCATTACGCTGTTGGCAGCGGGCGGAGCTGCTTTTTTGCCACCGGCCGTATCGGGCACGGCGGGCAGCGGCGGCAGCGGAGCCGTCGCTACGTCATCGTCGGTCGATATGGAGGGGCCGCCGTTGGGCGATTCGTCGTTGCAGGAAGCCAGCGAGAGCGTGAGGGCCGCCGATGCCAGGAGCACGGGCAGAAAGCGTTTCATCATCATGAGGGAAGCCGTAGTATCGGGGTGCAAGTTACGCAGAAGGTGGGCTTAGGTAGCCGGAAGATGGCAGGTTTCGGGGTATAGCTCAAGCTACTGCCGCGCTGCCCGCGGCCAGCCGGGCCCAGAGCAACGCGCCCAGCCAGGCCAGGCGGGCGGTCCAGGCCAGGGTGCGCAGCCAGTTAGTGCGCGTCAGGCCGTCGATGGCAATAAAATTATAGCCCGAGGCTTCGAGCTGGTTATGAAACGGAACGGATACGAAAAACGTGACCGCCCAGATGCCTACCACCAGCGCCAGTTGCCCTAGCGCAGTGGCCGGCCCTAGGGCCCTCCAGCCTGCCCAAGCCAGCCAACCGGCCAGGGCTAGCTCTAGCACCATGGGCGCGGCCACCACCCAGCCCATGCCGCGCGTGTGGGCTGCGTGGTAGCGGGCAAAGCCAGCCGGGCTCACCAGCGCCAGCGCCGGATAAGTAACCACCTGAATGACCCACACCAGCCCGGTGAGGTAGGCGGCCAGCGCAACGTTGAGCAGCAGCAGGTGCAACAGAGACATGGAACTTCTATAGGGAATAGGAGACAGGAGCCAGCCGTTCTACTTGGGGGCTAGCGGCGCCGTGCAACCGCTGTACGCAATGCCCCGACCCTTGGCTGCGCCGCTGAACAGCGGCCGCGCGCCTAACTTGGCGGCAGCTTCTTTTCTGCATGAAACCCTACCTCTACCTCTCGCTGCTGGCGGCCCTTGGCACGGCCTGCCACTCCTCGTCTACTTCGGCCTCGTCGGCGTCGGGCAAGCCCGATGTGCTGCAAGCGGCCCTCGACACCACCGTAGCGCCCGGCGACGACTTTTTTACTTACGCCAACGGCACTTGGCTTAAAAACCACCCGATTCCGGCTTCGGAAAGCAGCTGGGGCATCGGGCGCGCGGTGCAGAACGAGGTGTACGCTCAGCTGCGCAGCATCAGCCAGCAGGCGGCTGAGGCGAAAGCAACTGCCGGCACAGCCCAGCAAAAAATTGGCGACTTCTGGGCCGTGGGGCTCGACTCGGCGCGGGCCGACAAGCTCGGTGCCCAACCCATTCAGCCCGAGCTAGCTCGCATTGCGGCGCTGAAATCAGTGGGGGAGGTGCAGACCGAAGTGGCCCGCCTAGTGCCCCTAGGGGTGAATGCGCTGATTGGGCCCAGCGTGCAGCAAGATGCCAAGCACTCCGACCGCATGGCGCTGAACTTGTGGCAGGGGGGCCTAGGCCTGCCCAACCGCGATTACTACTTTAACACCGACGCCCGCACCACCAAAATCCGCACCCAGTACGTGCGCCACGTGGCCAACACGTTTAAGCTGCTCGGCCAGGATTCGGCCACGGCCAAGGCCAGCGCGGCCAAGGTGATGGCCCTGGAAACGCAGCTGGCCAAGTCGTCGCGCAAGCTCGAAGCCCTGCGTGACCCCTACGCCAACTACCACAAAATGAGCCTAGGGCAGCTCGACAAGCTGACGCCCGGCTTGCCCGTGAGCTGGCAGGCGTGGCTGGGGCAGCTGAGCATTCCGCGCCTGGACAGCGTGATTGTGGGCCAGCCCGAGTTTTACCAAACCGCCGGCCGCCTGCTGCGTACTGCGCCGCTGGCCGACTGGCAAGCCTACCTGAGCTGGCAGCTAGCACGCCGCTTCGCTCCGACGCTCAGCCAAGCGTTTGCCGACGAAAACTTCCACTTCTACGGCACCATTTTGCGCGGCGCCACGGCCCAGCGCCCCCGCTGGAAGCGCGTGCTCGACATGGAGGAGCGGGCCCTAGGCGACGACCTCGGACAGCTGTTCGTGAAAGACTACTTCAAGCCCGAGGCCAAGGCGCGCTACCAGCAGCTGGTGGCCAACGTGGTGTCGTCGTTTTCGGAGCACATTCAGAAGCTCGACTGGATGAGCGACTCGACCAAGCGCACGGCCGAGGCTAAGCTGCAAAAGATTAGCCGCAAGGTGGGCTACCCCGATAAGTGGAAGGACTACTCGGCGCTGCAAATTGGCCGCAACTCGCTGACCGAAAACGTAATGCACGCCAACCAGTGGGACTGGAACTACGACCTGAACAAGCTGGGCAAGCCCGTGGACCGCACGCTGTGGGGCATGACTCCGCAGACCTATAACGCCTACTACAACCCGAGCAACAACGAAATTGTGCTGCCCGCCGCGGCCTTCGCCATTCCGGGCCTGCTCGACTCGGACGTGGATGATGCCGTGGTGTACGGCTACGCCGGCGCCAGCACCATCGGCCACGAGCTTACCCACGGCTTCGACGACGAGGGCAGCCAGTTCGACGCCAATGGCAACCTGCACGAGTGGTGGAGCAAAGCCGACCGCAAGCATTTCAACCAGCGCGTGGCGGGCATCGTGCGGCAGTTCAGCAGCTACACCGCCCTCGACTCGCTGCACCTCAATGGTAAGGCTACGGCCGGCGAAAACATCGCGGACCTGGGCGGCATCGTTATTGGCCTCGATGCATTCAAGAAAACCAAGCAGTACCAGGAAGGCAAAAAAATTGGCGGCCTCACGCCAGTGCAGCGCTACTTCCTAGGGTATGCCCTGGGCTGGCAAGACCACCAGCGCCAGGAAGCCCTGGCCTCGCAAATCCTGACCGATGTGCACTCGCCGGCCCAATACCGCGTGAACGGCCCCATGGCCGACGTGCCCGAGTTCTACCAAGCTTTCGACGTAAAGCCCGGCCAGAAGCTCTACCGCCCCGACTCGGCGCGGGTGAGGATTTGGTAGCGTGGCTGGCTAAGCGCACCCTCGGGCAGCGGGGACTTACTGCGTAGCCGGCTAGGTGAAATTTAGATGAATAAGATCTGGGCCCTAGGGCTAAACGTACCTTTGTCGGTGCGTACCCCTTAGGGCCTAGCTTTTTTATTTGATGACTTCTACTTTTTTGCGGGCACTGCCACTAGTCGGGTTTTCGCTGCTCGCCGGGACCGCGTATGGGCAAGGCGGGGTAACGCCCCCCTCCTCCGTATTGCCAGCCAAGCCCCCGGCGGCTTCGTCGGCTCAGCAGCCAGTGCACTACGAGTACGGCCAGCCCGGCGACCACCACGGCTGGAGCGTGCACTTTCAGCAAACGATTATTAAGCAGTGGCACAGTGACTTTCACGCGCCCTACGCCGATAGTTTGAGCCTGCAGCAGCGCGAAAACGCCAAGCTGTCGCTCACGACCACGGCCTTCATCGGCCGGCGGCTGTGGAAGAACGGAGCCCTATTCTTCAACCCCGAGGTGTCGGGCGGTAGCGGGCTGAGCGGCGCTTCGGGCGTGGCCGGAGCCCTCAACGGCGAAACCTTTCGGGTGGGCTCGACCGAGCCGGTGCTGTACCTGGCCCGCCTGTTTTTGCAGCAGCGCTTTGCCCTCACCGACGAGGTAGTGGACGACGAGGACGACCTCAACCAGCTGGGCGGCCCTAGGCCTACGCGCTACCTGGGCATAGTAGTGGGTAAAATCAGCTTGGCCGACTACTTCGACCAGAACAGCTACTCCCACGACCCGCGCACGCAGTTCTTCAACTGGAGCCTGATGAGTGCCGGCGGCTGGGACTACCCGGCCAACACCCGCGGCTACACCGGCGCCGTGGTGGTGCAGTACGTGAGCCCCAGCCTGGCCGTGCGCGCCGCCACCTCGCTCATGCCCACCTACGCCAACGGCCCCGACCTGGACTACGACTACGGCAAGGCCCACGCCGAAACTGTGGAGCTGACCAAGGTGTTCAGCCTGCGCGGCCACGCCGGCACGGTGCGCGTGCTGGGCTACCGCAACCAGGCCGGCATGGGCAACTACACCCAGGCCCTGCTGCCGCAGTACAACCTATACGAGAACGGCCGCTACCGCCCCAACCTCATTGCCACCCGCCAGGCCCGCCGCACCAAGTACGGCTTCGTGGTGAACGCCGAGCAGGAGCTAAGCCCCTCGGTGGGCATTTTTGGGCGCTACAGCTGGGACGATGGCAAAAATGAAACCTGGGCCTTCACCGAAATCGACCAGAGCCTGAGTCTGGGCATCACCACCGATGGCAAGCGCTGGCGCCGGCCCACCGACCGCCTCGGGCTGGCCGTGGTGGGCAACGGCCTCTCGCCCGAGCACCGGGCCTACCTGTCGCGCGGTGGCTACGGCTTCATCCTCGGCGACGGGGCGCTCAACTACGCCCCCGAGTTTATTACCGAGCTGTACTACAGCGTCGATTTTCCGCAGTACCACGCCGCCCTCAGCCCCGACTACCAGCTGGTGCTGAACCCCGGCTATAACCGCGACCGGCACGGGCCCATTCACGTAGTGGGGCTGCGACTACACGTAGAGTTCTGAGGCTGGGCCATCTATCTACCTATCTTTACTGTGGCAGTCCTTCCGCCATGCTATGCCTCCCGCTCAATTATCACACCTAGACCTCACCCGCAACTACACCTACGCCGACTACCTAAAATGGAAATTTGAGCTTGTTGAACTGGTAAAAGGCAAGATGCTGCGCCCGCTGAGCGGGCCTGGCCGCCGCCACCAGGATTACGTGGCCAATATTCTGGCCCAGCTCCTGCCGTTTTTGCGCGGCAAGCCGTGCCGGGCCTACCACGCCCCCTTCGACGTGCGCCTGGCCGTTGCTGGCCGCACCTCCGGCGACGAGCAGATTTTCAGTGTAGTGCAGCCCGATGTGTGCGTAGTCTGCGACCCCGCCAAGCTCGACGAGCGCGGCTGCCTGGGTGCGCCCGACTGGATTATCGAAATCATTTCGCCCGGCCACACCGCGCGCGACACCAAAATAAAATTCGACCTCTACGAGGAGTCCGGCGTGCACGAGTACTGGATAGTGTTTCCGGGCGAAAAGACCGTGGCCGCCTACCAGCACGAAAACGGCCGCTACCGGCTATCGGCCGAGTACGCCGAGCCCGGCCCCATTCCGGTGCGCACCCTGCCCGGCCTGGCCCTCGACTGGTCCGATATCTTCACCTCCCCCTAGGGGCAGCACGCGCGGTAGAGCCCCTAGGTGCTTAGTCAGCCGAGCGGGCCCTAGGGGTGATTCTTCTTGTGGAAGTAATGTGCGCGGCGCAACCGCTGCCTATTGGCCAGCATCTTTGCGGCCTGTTGTACCTGCTGAGCCAGTATAGGTTTGGCTAAACTATTGATTGTAAAAGCTATGCGTAAAGTTCTGTTTTCGCTGGTGTTGCTGGCGGCCCTGCCACTGCGCCTCTGGGCCTGGGGCGCCGAGGGCCACCGCGCCATTGGCAACATCGCCGAGCACTACCTCACCGAGAAGGCCCGCAAAAACATCGAGGCTATTCTGGGCACCCAGACGCTGACGATGATAAGCACCCTGCCCGACGAGATGCGCTACCTGCCCGAGTTCAAAGACACGGCGCCCATGCACTACGTCAATACCGCCTCGGGCCTCAACCACGACCAGTACATTGCCGCCCTCAAGGCCCAGACGAATACCAACGCGTACAGCTCGCTGCTAGCCCAGCTGGCCATTGCCAAGGACGCCAGCAAGTCGCGCGCCGAGCGGGCCCAGGCCCTGTATTTCGTGGTGCACATCGTAGGCGATATCCACCAGCCGCTGCACGCCGGCCACGCCGAAGACAAGGGCGGCAACGATATCAAGCTGACTTACCGCGGCAAAGACACCAACCTGCACAGCCTCTGGGACAGCGGCCTGCTCGACTACCAAGGCCTCACTTACACCGAGATGGGCCAGCAGTACAGCGCTACCATCCCGAGCGCCCAGCGCAAGCAGTGGCAATCGGCCACCGACCCCGCCGAGTGGCTGTGGGAGTCGTACCAGGACGCCGACAAGCTCTACGCCGATGCCGCCCAAAACGCTAATCCCGACTACCGCTACTACCCCGCCCACGCCGACATGATGAAGGAGCGCATCGAGCAAGCTGGGGTGCGCCTAGCCGAGATGCTGAACGCAGCCTTTAAATAGTAGCCCGTAACGTAACCGCTAGGCCCACCGGCAAGCCGGAAGGCCCTAGGATAAAACAAAATAGCCCGCTGCTTCACACACGAAGCAGCGGGCTATTTTGTTTATAACTTGCTGAAAGCAATAGGTTTGACTGCCTGGGCAGGTTATAAACAAGAAGGCAAAGTTACGACCATTGCTAACGGAGGCGCAAACGGTCACGCGGCGGTAAAAGATTTTTAACTTGCTGATAACCCGCGAAAAGCAGTCTAACTGGTTCAGTAACCGGGGAAATGGACGCTACCAGCAGTGCCCAAAAATCTTTCCAGATAAACGTAACCTTGCGGCGCAAAAACGAATCGGTAATTTTGCACCGTGAACTCGCTCAACCACCAGTTGAAAGAGCGCAACACGAGCTGCAAAGCTATGTTGCGAAAAGCCGCAAAGGCCGTTGCCACCGTGTTTTCTTCGTTTGTTACGTCTTTTGCGCCCGTTGCCGCCCCGTTAGTTTGAGGCGGTTTTTTTGTGCCCGGCCGCTGCGCTCAGGTTACAGTTTTTAGCTTTTTCTAAGCTCTTCTACTCGCTAGAATTTTCTTTCAACTCCATCGTGGCTATCGACATGCTCACCGCGCCTGTGGCTAAGGCCAAAGTTGCCGCTTCCCAAAGCCGCAGCCTAAGCGCCAGCGTGGCCCAGTTCACCCTCAACCAAGCGAACAGCCGCGAGTGCGCGCCGTTTCTGGCGAAGCACGACCATGTAATCTAAAGTGCTGACTATGAAGTGCCCGGTCCTGCCGGGCGTTTTTGTTTTACCCAGTTTCAAGTTGCGCGAACTGCGTAATTCACAAATCTCAAGCTAACCGCGGACTACACCGTCCGCGCCATACCTCGCCACTGTATGCAAAAGCTCCTCACTCGCGTGGCCCAGGCCAACACCCTGCTTTGCGTAGGCCTCGACCCAGTGGGCTCGGACGAAGACGTGACGCGCCGCCTAGCCCAAGTTGTGGCCGAAACTGCACCCTACGCCGCCGCCTTCAAGCCCAACCTGGCTTTCTTCCTGAGTCGCGACAACGGCGTGCAGCTGCTGCGCCAAGTGGTGCGCAGCGTGCCCGACGGCATCCCGGTGATTCTGGACGGCAAGTTTGGCGACATCGCCAACACAGCTATGCACTACGCGCAGTTTGCCTACGACGTAGTAGGCGCCGATGCCGTGACGGTGAACGCTTATATGGGCGCCGACGCAGTGGTGCCCTTCGCCCGCCCCGGTAAGTTCGTGTTTGCTCTGGCCAAAACTTCGAACCAGTCGGCCGTGCAAGATGCAGTGCTGCAAAGCGGCGCGCCCGTGAGCGACTTCACCGCCCAGCTGCTGGCTGGCCTCGACGCCACCCACGGCAACATCGGCCTCGTGGCCGGTGCTACCGACGCGGCCGCCCTAGGGCGCCTGCGCCAGCTGTGCCCGCAGCAGTGGTTTCTGGTGCCCGGCATCGGCGCGCAGGGCGGCGACTTGGCGGCTGTGCTAGCGGCCGGCCTATTCGCCGACGGTACGGGCCTGCTGATTAATGCCTCGCGCAGCATCTGGCAAGCGGAAGACGCTGGCACCGCCGCACGGGAGTTGATGAATGAGATAAATGAGCACCGGACGGTAGCGGCTTAATTCTTTTTGCCTTATTCAATGGACACTAAAAGACAACTTACCCCCGACCTCCCCGCTGCCGAAGTAGCCACCATCCTTGAAGCGCAGTTGCGCGAAGAGGGTGCGCTGCTGAGCGGGCACTTTAAGCTCTCGTCGGGGCTGCACTCGGATACTTACGTGCAGTGCGCCCGCTTTTTGCGCAAGCCCGACCTGGCGGCGCCCGCGATGGCGGTGCTGGCTAAGCGTCTGCGCGAGGCTGGGCTGGTGCCCGATGTGGTGGTGGGCCCGGCCATGGGCGGCGTGGTAGTGAGCTACGAGCTGGCCCGACAGTTGGGCGTGCCCTCCCTTTTTACCGAGCGCGACGCCAACGGCGAAATGACTTTGCGGCGTGGGTTCACCCTAGGGGCCGGCGAGCGGGTAGTTATTGCGGAAGACGTAGTTACGACGGGCAAAAGCACCCTCGAAGTAGCACGGGTTTTAGAAGGAATGGGAGTAAAAGTGCTGGCCGTGGCCTCACTAATTGACCGCACTAGTGGGAAAGCTGGGCTTCCGTTCCCGAACTTTGCCCTGCTGCCGGTGCAGGCGGCCGTGTTTGCGGCCGACGCGGTGCCGGCGCACTTGGCCGGAACGCCGGCCATCAAGCCGGGCTCCCGGCCCGATGCAAAGTAGCGCGGATTTGCAGTCCGCGAGTTACCAGAATACGTGAATAGGCGGACTTAACGTCCGCGCTACAAGCGGCAATCGGCCGCTCGATTGCTTTACCTAATGGGCGACCCTAGGGGCCGTCCCTGCCGTTTGGAAACCAACCAGCATTCGATTCTCCTGTCTCTGCAACCCGGCCGCCACGACGGCGACGGGCAGCGGGTGGCCGCCGACGCCGCCCAACACCTTGGCCTGCAAACGGGCCGGGTGCACAGCGCCGCCCTCTACGCCGTGCGCTACCCCGGCCTGAGCGCCGAGCAAGTGGCCGCCTTCGCGGGGGCCTGCCTGCAAGACCCCGTGCTGCACACGCTGGCCGTGAACGAGCTGGCCGCGCCCGCCGGTACTAAAAGCTACATCTTGGTGGCCAAGGCGCCCGGCGTGACCGACGACGAGGGCACCTCGGCCCAAAACGCCCTCGGCGACTTTCTGAACGAGCCGATAGACGTGCGCACCCAGCACATTTTCTCGAAGCGCCTGTACTGGCTGGAAAACGAGCTGCCCGCCGCCGACCTGCGCCGCCTAGCCGAAGAGTTGTTGGCCAACAAGCTCATCAGCCGCTTCGAGGTGGGCCACGTGGCCGACGGCGTGCGCGACTACACCCCTAGGCCCGGTGGCGGCGCCGACGCCCGCACCGAAACCGTGCACTTGCTGGGCCTGAGCGACGAGCAGCTGCTGCAGTTGAGCAAAGACAACGTGTACGCGCTCAACCTGGCCGAAATGCAGGCCGTGCGCGACTACTTCGCCGGGGCCGACGTGCGCGCCGCCCGCGCCCAGCAAGGCCTGCCTGCCGACCCCACCGACTGCGAGCTGGAAATTATTGCCCAAACCTGGTCGGAGCACTGCAAGCACAAGGAGTTCAGCGCCGTTATCCACTACAAAAACCAGGAAACGGGCGCCGAAGAAACCATCGACGGGCTGTTCAAGACCTTTATTAAAGGCGCTACTAGCGAAGTAGATAGGCAGTTGCGCGCTAACGGCAACGACTGGCTTATCAAAGTCTTCTCGGACAACGCCGGCGCGGTGCGCATCAACCCCGAGTCGCTGTTTGTGTGGAAGGTAGAAACCCACAACTCGCCCTCAGCCATCGACCCTTATGGCGGAGCCATCACTGGCATTCTGGGCAACAACCGCGACCCGTTGGCCACCGGTATCGGCGGCGCACGGCTGCTGTTCAATACCAACGTGCTGTGCTTCGGCAACCCCGATTACGACGGGCCGCTGCTAACCGGGCAGCTGCACCCGCGCCGCATTTTTGAGGGCGTGCGCAAGGGCATCGAGGACGGCGGCAACAAGTCGGGCATCCCGACCGTGAACGGCGCCATCATCTTCGACGACCGGTACGCCGGCAAGCCGCTGGTGTACTGCGGCACCGGCGCCGTGATGCCCATGCAGCTAGCCGGGCTCGATAGCTGGGAAAAAGTGATTTTGCCCGGCGACCGCATCCTCATGGCCGGCGGCCGGGTAGGCAAGGACGGCATCCACGGCGCCACCTTCAGCAGCATCGAGCTGGACGAGGCCGCGCCCGCTACGGCGGTGCAAATCGGCTCGCCCATCACCCAGAAGCTGGCGATGGACTTCCTGCTGCTGGCCACGCGGCGCGGCTTGGTGCGCTGCAGCACCGACAACGGTGCGGGTGGCCTCTCGTCGAGCATCGGTGAGCTAGCCCTTATTTCGGGTGGCGCCACCGTCGAGCTGGCTCGCGTGCCGCTGAAGTACCCCGGCCTGCGCCCCTGGGAGATTTTCCTGAGCGAGTCGCAAGAGCGCTTCACGCTAGCCATCGAGCCTGCCAAGCTGGATGAATTGCTGGCCCTAGGGCGCGAAATGGAAGTGGAGCTGACTGACATCGGCGTCTTCACCGACAGCGGCGTGCTCGACGTGCGCTTCGACAACCAGCCCATCGCTGGCCTCACGCTAGAGTTTCTGCACGACGGCGTGCCGCGCAAGACGCTGCTGGCCGAATACGTGAAGCCCGCCGCTCAGGAGCCCGCACTGCCGGCTGAGCTGGACTACAACGACGTGCTGCTCAAGCTCATGGGCTCGCTCAATATCTGTTCGCGCGAGTCGGTGATTCGGCAGTACGACCACGAGGTGAAGGGCCGCACGGTGGTGAAGCCCTTGATGGGCGCCACCGGCCAGGCCCCGCAAGATGCCGCCGTGGTGCGCTTCAACTTCGAAAGCTGGGAGGGCGTGGCCGTGAGCAACGGCATTCTGCCCCGTATGGGCGACCTCGACGCTTACCAGATGTCAGCCGGCTCGTTTGACGAGGCCGTGCGCCAGATTATCTCGGTGGGTGGCAAGCTCCCTAATCTGACGCCCGGCGACAACATCTTTTGGTCGGTGAACGACAACTTCTGCGTGCCCGACTCGGTGTACGACCCCGCCACCAACCCCGACGGCAAGCAGAAACTAGCCAAGCTGGTGCAGATGTGCCAGGCCCTGCGCGACGCCTGCGCCGCCTATTGCATCCCGCTCACCAGCGGCAAGGACTCGATGAAGAACGACTTCAAGGCCGACGGGGTGAAAATCTCGGTGCCGCCAACGGTCCTCTACTCAATGACGGCTAAGATGCTCGACGTGCGCGCCGCTGTAACCAGCGACTTCAAGCAAGCCGGCGACGTGGTGTACCTGCTGGGCGAAACCTACGACGAGCTAGGCGGCTCAGAGTTCTACCAGCTCTACAACGAGCTGGGCGCCAACGTGCCGCAAGTGCGTTTCGAAGCCGCCAAGGCGCTGTACACGCTGGTAGGCAAGGCCAACGACCAAGGCCTCATCCAAAGCAGCCACGACCTAAGCGACGGCGGCCTGGCCGTGGCCCTAGCCGAGTGCACCTTCGGCTACGAGGGCCTAGGGGCCCGCATCGAGCTACCCGCCACAAACCTGTCGGCCATAGCGGCGCTGTTCTCGGAGTCGCACTCGCGCTTCGTGGTGACGGTAGCGCCCGAGGAGGTGACGGCTTTCGAAGACATCCTGCAAGGCCGCGCTACCCGCCTAGGGGTAGTGACCGACGACGGGCAGCTGCGGGTGCAGCACGGCGGCCGCGAGCTGCTGGCCGCCAGCACCCACGACCTGCGCGCCGCCTGGACCAACGGGCCGGTAAACCAAACAATTGGCTTGGAGCCCGCGGCGCTACATTCTTAATTTTCAGCAAGTGGCTACTACTTCAGCGGAGCAAGCTCCCAAAGCGCTCATCCTGACCGGCTTCGGCATCAATTGCGAGGAGGAGATGGCCGCGGCCTACCGCCTGGCGGGCGCCGAGCCCACCATCGTGCACCTCAACGAGGTGCTGCACGGCCGGGTCAGCATCCACGATTTTGACATTCTTAACTTCCCTGGCGGCTTCTCGTTTGGCGACGACCTGGGCTCGGGCGTGGTGCTGGCCAACAAGCTGCGCTACCGCCAAACCGGCGCCGAAGGCCGCACGCTGCTTTCCGACATCCGCGAGTTTGTGGCCGCCGGCAAGTTCGTGCTGGGCATCTGCAACGGCTTCCAGGTGCTAGTGAAGCTGGGGCTGCTGCCCAACCTAGGGGGCAATTTCGAACCCGAGGTGACGCTGACCCATAATGCCAGCGGCCGCTACGAAGACCGCTGGGTGCGCCTGCAAGTGAACCCGGCCAGCCACACGCCCTTCCTGCGGGGGCTCACTCGCTTCGAGGTACCCGTGCGTCACGGCGAGGGCCGACTAGTGATACCCGATGCGGCCACCCGCGAGCGCATCAAAGCCCTAGGCCTCAACTGCCTGACCTACGCCGGCCACGACGACCAGGAAACCGGCACCTACCCGCTCAACCCCAACGGCGCCGACCTGAACTGCGCCGGCCTGACCGACCCCACGGGCCACATCTTCGGCCTCATGCCGCACCCCGAGGCCTACCTGGCCGGCTGCAACCACCCCGACTGGGGCCGCCGCAAGCGCCTAGGGCAGCTACGGGAAGAAGGCGACGGCCTGGCTATTTTCAAGAACATCGTGCAACACCTCACGCAGCAGGCCTCAGCCGCGCCCGTTGCCGCCGCTCAAGCTTAATTGCTGTTTCTCAGTATGAATACTCTTCCGCACTTTGCTACCCCCCAGCTCCAGCTGCTGCACCGCGGCAAAGTCCGCGACAGCTTCCGCGTCAGCGATGCCACGCGTTTGATTGTGGTTTCCGACCGCCTGTCGGCCTTCGATAGCGTGCTCGAAACCGCCATCCCGAACAAGGGCGCGGTGCTAAACGGGCTGGCCAACTTCTGGTTTGAGCAGACCCAGGGCATCATCCCCAACCACGTGGTGAAGCTGGTAGATGCCAACGCCATGCTGGTGAAGGAGGCGCAACCTATTAAAGTGGAGATGGTGGTGCGCAACTACATTACCGGCTCGATGCTGCGCGGTTATCAGCAAGGCCAGCGCACGTTTTCGGGCGTGACCGTGCCCGACGGGCTGACCAAGCACCAGCAGTTCCCCGAGCCCATCGTGACGCCGACCACCAAGGAGGAATCGGACCGTGAAATCACCCCCGACAACCTCGTGAGCGAAGGCTGGGTGAGCCGCGAGCTGTACGACCAGATGGCCGAAAAGGCGCTGGCGCTGTTCAAGGTAGGCTCGGACCTGCTCAAGGAAAAAGGCATCATCCTGGTTGATACCAAGTATGAGTTCGGCCTGCTGAACGGCGAGCTGATTCTGATTGACGAAATCCACACGCCCGACTCGTCGCGCTTCTGGAGCGCCGAGGACTACGCCCGCAACCCCGAGGGCGCCGAGCAGATGGACAAGGAGTACATTCGCCAGTGGCTGATTGCCAACAAGGTAGATGGCAAGTACCCTAGGGCCCTCACGCCCGAAGTAACTCAGGAAGCCACCAACCGCTACCTCGACATCTACGAGCGTATTGTGGGCCACCCGCTGCCCACGGCCAACGATACCGAGGATGTGACCGAACGCCTGACCCGTAACCTGGTGCAAGCCGGACTGCTGTCCGCCAGCTAAGTCGGCGCCATTCTACCGGTACTGCTAGCCCTTTCCTCATGCAACCCGACCAAGCCACCACTGCCCTGCTGACGCGCATCTACCGGGGCTTCAATGCCCGCAATGCCGAGGCGGTGCTGGCCCTGATGCAGCCCGGTGTGCAGTGGCCGAAAGGCTTCGTGGGCGGCTACGAGCACGGCCGCGACGCCGTGCGCGCCTATTGGGCCGACCAGTGGGCCAGCATCGACCCGCACGTGGAGCCGACTGCCTTTGAGCTGCTGCCCGACGGCCGCGTGGCCGTGACGGTGCACCAGGTAGTGCGCGAGCTAAACGGTACGCTACTCATGGATGTACAGCTGCACCACATTTACCGCCTGCGCGACGGACTAATCGAGCAAATGGACATTCAACCCATTCAGTAAAATGGACGCAACGCAAGCCGAAGCGCTGGTAAATAAGTACATCGAAGCCTACAACGGTTTCGACGTGCCCGGCATGCTGGCTTGCCTGCAGCCCGATGTGCAGTTCGAGCACTCGACCAACGGCGACGTGACCGTGCGGCTGGCTAGCAAGGACGCTTTTGAGAGCCAAGCCATCCGGGCCGCGGCGTGGTTCGCGGAGCGCACCCAGCGCATCACGGCCTTTCGCTGGCTGGGCGAGCAGGCCGAAGCCGATATCGACTACCATGCCGTCACGGCCACCGACCTGCCCAACGGCGTGAAGGCGAACACGACGCTGAGTTTTTCCGGCCGTTCGCGGTTCTCATTTCGCGATGAGTTAATCGCTTTTATTCAAGATTTTAGCTAAGTATTTGTGAGCGGCAATACGCAACAACTCGTCCTCCTCGGCTCTGGTGCTCGCGAGCACGCCCTAGCCACCAAGCTCCGCCAGGACGGCGCGACGGTGCACGTGCTGCCCGGCAATGCCGGCATCCCGGGTAGCGTGCCGGGCATCGGCGCCACCGATTTTCCGGCCATCCAGGGTTTCTGCCAAGAGCACGGCATCAAGCTGATTGTGGTGGGGCCCGAGGCGCCGCTGGCGGCCGGCGTGGCCGACTTCTTCCTAGGGTCCGATATCCGGGTGTTTGGTCCGCGGCGGCAGGGCGCTACGCTCGAAAGCTCGAAGGTGTGGAGCAAGGACTTTATGCGCCGCCACGGCGTGGCTACGGCCCGCGCCTGGAGCTACCGCAGCGACCAGTTTGCCGAGGCACAGCGCCAGGTCGAAGAGCTAGATGGCCAGGTAGTTATTAAGTACGACGGGCTGGCGGCCGGTAAGGGCGTGTACGTGTGCAGCTCGGTGGCCGAGGCCACCGAGGCCCTGGCCGAACTGCGTAGCCTACACGAAGGCTGGTTTAGCTTCCTGCTCGAAGAAAAGCTCACCGGCCCCGAGGTCAGCCTCATCGGCCTTACCGATGGCAACCGCATCCGCCTGCTGGCCCCTGCCCAAGACCACAAGCAACTGCTGGCGGGCGACGAAGGCCCCAACACCGGCGGCATGGGCGCCTACTGCCCGGTGCCTTTCCTGGATGATAACTCGCTGGCCGCCATTCGCCAAGATATAATCGACCCCACGCTGCGCGGCCTCCAGGCCGAGCCGTTCGACTTCGTGGGCTTCCTCTACTTCGGAGTGATGCTGACCCCCCTAGGGCCCAAGCTGCTCGAATACAACGTGCGCCTCGGCGACCCCGAAGCCGAGGTGATTCTGCCCGCGCTCGAAAGCAGCCTGCTGGAGCTGATTGAAGCTACGCTCGACGGCAACCTAGCCCAGACGGTAACCAAGCAGCGCCCCGGCGCCTTCGTAGGCGTGGTGCTGGCCTCGGGCGGCTACCCGGCGGCGCAGTTCCCCACGGGTTTCCCCATCCACGGCATCGGCCAGCAAGGCCAAGATACCCAAGTGTTTGTGGGCGGCGTGAAGGCGGGTGCGCAGCCCGGCGAGCTGGTTACCAACGGCGGCCGGGTAGCCGTGGTAGTGGCCCACGGGCCCGACTTGCCCACCGCCGTGCAGCTGGCCTACGCCGAAGCCGAGCTAGTGACTTTCCAGGATAAATACGTGCGTACTGACATTGGCCAGCGCCCTACGCCCCAGCTCGAAACCAAGGCTTACTAAATGAGCGACCACCGTCCTGCCCGCCTGGCCATTTTGCTGTCCGGCCGCGGCTCTAATATGCTGGCCCTGGCCGAAGCCGTGCGCCATGGCGTGCTGCGCGGGCTAGCTGAAGTAGTGCTGGTATTCAGCAACGACCCCACGGCCTCGGGCCTGGAAGCCGCCGCCGCCCTAGGGATACCCGTGGCCAGCCTGCCCTCGAAAGGGCACCCTAGGGCCAAGTACGACACTCAGGTAGTGAAGCTGCTGCAAACTCACCAGCCCGACTACGTGGTGCTGGCCGGCTACATGCGGGTGCTCTCGCCCACGTTCGTGCGGGCCTTCCCGGGGCGCATCCTCAACATCCACCCCGCCGACACGCACCAGCACCAGGGCTTGCACGCCTACGAGTGGGCCTTCGACCAGCGCCTGCCCGAAACCAAAATAACCGTGCATCTGGTTGACGAAGGCCTCGACACCGGCCCCATTCTGGCCCAGCGGGTTGTAAATTTGGAAGGAGCCGATACGCTGGCCGAGGTACAGCGCCGCGGCCTTGCCGTTGAGCACGTTTTGTACGCCGAAACCCTGGTCGAATTGATTAAACGGAATGATGAATAACAAAAAAGAACGTCATGCTGAGCTTGCCGAAGCATCTCTACCGCACCGGTAGCGAGTTGTGCACCGAAGCGACAGAGATGCTTCGACAAGCTCAGCATGACGTTCTTTTTCATTTTCGATACCCTTATCATACCCTCTCTACTTTTTTCTGCTTTCGTTACTTGTTAATTAGTAATTGCTTATGTGTGGCATTGTAGGTTTTCACGGCCCCGAGCGCGTGGTGGGCGACATGATTATCGGCCTCACCGCCCTGCAGCACCGCGGGCAGGACGCGGCCGGCATTGCCACCTTCGACGGCGACGCCTTTCACCTGCACAAGGGGCAGGGGCTGGTGAATGACGTGTTTCGGCCCAAAGTGGTGAAGAAGCTAACCGGCAACACCGGCATCGGGCACGTGCGCTACACCACCCAGGGCGCCAACGACTCCGACCTGGCCCAGCCGTTTACCACCAGCTACCCCTTCGGCCTGGCGATGGTGCACAACGGCAACGTCATCAACTTCCGCGACGTGGCCAAGCTGCTGCACGACAAGTACCACGTGCTGCCTAAGACGACCAACGACCTGGAGCTCATCATGTACACCTTCGCCTCGGAGCTGCGGGTGAAGGACCTGGACCGGATTTCGGTGGTCGATATTTTCGACGCCGTAGAAACGACCCAGGAGCTGGTGAAGGGCGCCTACGCCACCATCACGGTCATTGCCGGCCACGGCCTATTGGCCTTCACCGACCCCCTAGGGATTCGGCCGCTGGTGCTGGGCCGCCGCGACACGCCCGACGGGCCGGTGTACGCCTTCGCCTCTGAAAGCACTTGCTTCGACTACCTCGACTTCGAGTTTCTGGCCGACGTAGGACCGGGCCAGGCGGTGTTTATCGACAACAACTTCCAGGTTCACTACAAGAACCAGAACACGGTGCCCAAGGCCTTCTGCGTGTTTGAGCAGATTTACTTCGCCCGCGAAGACTCGACCATCCACGGCCGCCTGGTAGCCCGCGAGCGTGTGCGCCTCGGCAAAATTATCGCCCGTAAGGTGGTAGACGCCGGCCTAAAGCCCGATATGGTGATTGACGTGCCCAGCAGCGGCTACTTCTCGGCCTCGGGCCTGGCCGAAGCCATCGGCGTGCCCTACCGCCGCGCCATGGTGAAAAACAACCACATGGGCCGCTCGTTCATCGTGCCCACCCAGGCCGGCCGCGAGGACGTGGTGAAGAAGAAGCTCAACCCCATCAAAGCCTTCGTCAAGGGCAAGAAGGTGGCCGTGGTGGACGACAGCATCGTGCGCGGCACTACCTCGCGCCGCATCGTGCGCCTGCTGCGCGAGGCCGGCGCCACCGAGGTGTACTTCATTTCGAGCGCGCCGCCTATCGTGTCGCCCTGCATCTACGGCATCGACATGGCTATGAGCACCGAGCTGATTGCCGCCAACTACACGGAAGAAGAAATCTGCCGCTATATCGAGGCTGATAAAGTTATCTACCAAGACCTAAGCGACTTGCAGGACCTATTCGCCGAGGAGCGCGGCCACGGCGGCTCGTGCTTCGCCTGCTTCACCGGCCAGTACCCCACCGGCGACGTGACGCGCTACCTGCGCCACATCCAGGAGGAGCGCCTCAGCCACCGCGAGCCCGACAAGATGCTGTCGGTAAGCGCCAAAGCTCCAGCGCCGACGGAGCACTAGTGAGACTGGAAGAAAATCCCCTCCTCAGATGAGGAGGGGACATTTTTGCGAAGCAAAAATTGGGGTGGTTGACCTCGTTGAACGACCCGTCTACCTCCACCAGCCGAACCTCTCCTATGGCCCAGCTCCACAACCTCCCGCACCAAAAAGCCTTCCGCCAAGCGCTGCGCACCAACGGCACGGCGGCCGAGGCCACGCTGTGGCGAGCCCTGAAAAGCGCCCAGCTCGGCGGCTATAAATTCCGCCGCCAGCACGGGGTAGGGCCATATGTGCTGGATTTTTACTGCCCGGCTGCCCGCCTAGCCGTGGAACTGGATGGCGCCGGCCACGCCGATGCAGTAGGCCAGGTACACGACGCGGAGCGCGATAGCTATCTAGGTGCGCTTGGCATTCGGATTTTGCGGTTTGAAAACAAGCTGATTTGGAGCAATTTTGACGGAATAACCCACGCTATTTCATCGGCGCTAGTAAGTTCTGACGGCGCGAACGACCTCAACCACCCCAGTTAAAGCTGCGCTTTAACGTCCCCTCCTTGGCTAAGGAGGGGAGTTTTTTCTTTTCTATGTCTGCCTCTAACACCCCCGACACCGGCTATTCCATTGAAGAAGGCAACAATGCCTCGCGTAACGCTTATTCCTGGGCTAAAAAAACCTTTGCTACCCGCGCTGGCTTGCCCGGTGAGCCGGCCCGCGGCCTCGACGGCGGCTTCAGCAATGAAATCCGCTTCGGCCAGGAGCGGCTGGGCATCAGCTCCGATGGTATCGGCACCAAGATTGAGCTAGCCGAGCGCCTCAACCGCTACGATACCCTAGGGTATGACCTGGTGGCCATGACTGCCGACGACCTCATTGCCGCCGGCTTCGTGCCCACCAACCTGTCGAATATCATCGATGTGAACACGCTCAGCTACGACGTGGTGGATGAACTGATGCGTGGCCTGCACGACGCCTGCCAGTTCTCAAAAATTGCCATTACGGGCGGCGAGATTGCTGAGTTAGGCAACCGTATCGGCGGCTACCCCGGCGCCCGCATGAACTTCAACTGGGCCAGCACCGCCATTGGCGTACTGCACCCCAGCCTAGCGCAGCCCCTGAGCGGCGCCGCTGCCCAGCCCGGCGATGCCGTGGTGGCCCTGCAGTCACCCTCGTTCCGCTCCAACGGCTACTCGCTGGCCCGCAAGACCTTGCAGCGCCTCTTTGGCGACAAGTGGCACGAGCAAGCTTACGACGGTCCTGACGCCGATAAGTACCCCACCTGGGGCGATGCTCTGCTGGCGCCCTCGCTCATCTACTCGCCCGGCGTCATGGCCCTGCTCGATGCTGGTCAGCCTTTGCGCGGCGCCGCCCACATCACCGGCGGCGGCGTGGCCGACAACTTCAAGCGCGTACTCCAAAACGGCCTAGGGGCCGAGCTAGACAACCTCTTCGCGCCGCTGCCCGCCATGCAGCGCCTCTGCGAAGTCGGCGGCATCCCGGCCGAAACCGCCTACCTCTACTGGAATATGGGCAACGGCATGCTGCTAGTAGTAGCCCCCGAAGCAGCGGAAGCGGTAGTAGAGCAGCTTACTGCCCTAGGGTACGCCGCCCAGGTAGCCGGCAAGCTAACGGCCGAAGCTGGCGTGACGCTGCGCGTAGCGGCGGGCGAGCTGCGGTATGCGTAGACTATACTTGTGGCTATAAAAACTTGCCACAATGAATCGCTACTTTATCAATCAGCAAGGCGAAGCCAATAAGTTTTGGAGCTTAGAAATCAACGACAACGAATACAAAGTTTCCTTCGGTAAAGTCGGTACTCAGGGCCGACAGAGCAGCAAAAGTCTAGCTGATACTGCTTCCTGTAAAATTGAAGTAGCGAAGCTGATAGCTGAGAAAATAAAGAAGGGCTACCGAGAAATTCAGGAAGGCGAAGTTGTCCCTCAGAAGATTGCGGCTCAGTATCGGCCGATGGACGAAGAGCTATTTTGGGAAATCCTTGACTGCTTCAACTGGAAAAAGTCTGGCGATGATGAAGTGGTAATGCTGCCAGCCGTTAAGCGCCTGGCAGCATTACCACTAGATGACATATTTGCTTTTAACGATATTCTGGCTGAGAAGCTATATCGATTGGATGGTAAGCAATATGCATCTGCTTGCTACCCTGGGCAAGACACTAATTGCATCTCTGGAGATGCCTTTTTGTACGACCGCTGCAGCGTTTTAATAAATGGCCGCGAGTTTTTTGAGGAAGTAGTATCCATGCCAGGAAAATGGCCTGTTGGCTTTGAGTTTGAAAGCCTTATATACTTACCTCAGCAAGCTTATACTCGTAAAACTAAAGATGAGCATTACCCTCATTGTACTCCGTTATCGATAGAAACGTGGAGTAATAAAGCTGGATGGGGTAGCTAATGAATCTCACAACGCCCGGCCCGGCCGCTTCTCCAGCATCAGTTGGGTGCGGAACTCGTGCAGACCTTTCTCTAGGCCCACAGGGTAGGTGTGGGGATTGAGGAAGCGGCGGATGCTAGGGTCGAGGCTGCCGACTTCCTGGCGGGCTAGGGCGCGGCTTTCGGCTAGGGTGGGCAGCGGCTGGGCTAGCTGGCCCTGGCGCAGCACGGGTTGCAGCAGGTCGCGGAAGGGGGCGCCGGGGTGCACGGGGCGGCGGCGCGTGAGGTCGGCCGGGTCCACGATGGTGGGGGCAGCCGGCAGTGGCTCACCAGCTGCCACGTTGTAAATCATGTCGGCGCGGGGCTGGCCACCGGCATCGGCCTGGTAGCGGCGCACTTGCAAGATGCCGGGGATGCTCGTTTTAGCCTGCTGCTCCGAAAGCTTAATCATAAAATCCCACCCTAGGCCATCCTCCTGGCGCAGGGCGGCTAGCTTGTATACCCCCCCTAGAGCTGGCTGATTGTAGGCCGTTACGAGCTGCGTGCCTACGCCCCAGGTGTCGATGCGGGCGCCCTGCTGCTTGAGGCTCACGATGAGATTCTCTTCCAAGTCGTTGCTGGCCACAATGCGGACATTGGGTAGGCCGGCTGCGTCGAGCAGCTTACGGGCTTCTTTGGAGAGGTAGGCCAAGTCGCCCGAATCGAGGCGGATGCCGCCTAGCTCGTGGCCGCGCTGGCGCATTTCCAGCGCTACTTCGATGGCGTGGCGCACGCCATCGAGCGTGTCGTAGGTGTCCACTAGAAACACCGAGTCGTCGGGGAAGGCGTCGGCGTACTTGGCAAAGGCTTCCTTTTCGTCGTCGAAAGCCATAACCCAGCTGTGGGCGTGGGTGCCGCGCACGGGCAGATTGTAGCGGCGGGCAGCCAATACGTTACTGGTGGCGTCGGCCCCGCCCAGGTAGGCGGCGCGGCTGGCCTCTAGGCCCCCGTCGGGCCCCTGAGCGCGGCGCAGGCCGAACTCTAGCACGGCATCGGTGGGCCCGGCGGCGTCGCGGATGCGGGCGGCCTTGGTGGCAATGAGCGTCTGAAAATTGAAGATGGTAAGCAGGGCCGTTTCCACTAGTTGCGCTTGCAGCAGCGGGCCCTGCACCCTTGCCAGCGGCTCGTTGCCAAATACCACGGTGCCCTCGGCAAGGGCGTCCACGTCGCAGGTAAACTTCAGCTCCGCGAGGTAGGCCAGAAAGTCATCCGGAAATAGGCGGGTGCCTTTGCTGCCCGTTAGCGAAGCCAGATAGGCAATGTCGCCGTCCGAAAAGCGTAGCGTTTGCAGGTAATCGACGGCCAGCGCCAGGCCCGCTGCCACCGCGTAGCCTCCATTAAATGGTGCCTTGCGGAAGTAGAGGTGAAAGACTGCCTCGCGCTCGTGCATACCGTTTTTCCAATAGCCGTAGGCCATCGTGAGCTGGTAGAGGTCGGTGAGCAAAGCCAGCGAGGGCTGGTAAAGGCCAGAGATGGGCGCGTCGTTCATGGCGTGAAAGTAACCGCCAACGCACCTTTGCGGCTATGACGACTGCTTCCGACCCCACTTCCATCACACTGCTCGGCCGGGTAGGGCGCCTGCCCGCCGCTATCCGCCTACTGGTGGCCCTAGGACTGGGCGTGACGATGGGCCTGCTGGTGCACCACACGCTGCTAGTGCGCCTGGTAGCGGGCTGGGACGCCTTTGCAGTGGCCACGCTGGTGCTGCTTTGGATTTCCATCTACCAGGCCGACATCGACCGCATTCGCGAGGTGGCGGCTAAGGAAGATTTCAGCCGCACCATCAGCTTCCTTTTCGTGCTGGTGTCGGCTAGCACCAGCCTACTGGCGGTGGTATTTCTGCTGGGTACGCTGCACGGCATGCCGTCCGACGCCCAAATACGCCGACTAGTGCTGCTGGTAGTGGCGGTGGGCTCGTCGTGGCTGCTGGTGCACACGGTCTTCACACTGCGCTATGCCCACGAGTACTACGACCAAGACCGCGACGGCCAAGACAACGGCGGCCTCGACTTTCCGAACGACGAGCGCGAGCCCGATTACCTCGACGTGGCCTACTTCGCCTTTGTCATCGGCATGACCGCCCAAACCGCCGACGTCAGCATCAGCAGCCGCAAAATGCGCCGCTTGGCCTTGGTGCACTGCCTCATCTCCTTCGGCTTCAATACGGCCCTGGTAGCATTGGTTATCAACGGCGTAGCCAGCGCGCTTTAAGCCATTTAACAGGTATCATTTAACAGTCTTTTGAGCAAGCTACGACAATACTGAAAAGCTGTTAAATGATAATTGATACCTGTTAAATGACTAAAACAGACTGCCTTGCACCTGCTGCGGAATGGGGCGCGGCGGCTGTACCGGCAGGCCGGTAAGGGCGTGGATGCGCCCGAAAAAGTGCTGCGCCCAAATAGGGGCATGACGCACATCCTTCTGGTGGATAAATACATACGCCGTATGCAGGCCTTGCGCGTACCAGGAAGCCAGGCGCTCGGCCCAGGCGTCGGCGCGCTCAAAGTCGCTGCCTACCAGGCCGTGGCCGTTGAGGCGGATGAACGCTATGTGCGTGGTGAGGCGCTGCACCAGCACGTCGCGCCGCCCAGCCACGTCGGTTATCACCAGCGTCTTGCCTAGGGCCTCCAGCGTGGCTAAGACGGCATCGGCCAGGGCGCGGTCGGCAAACCAGCGTGGGTGGCGCAGCTCCACGGCCAGCGGCAGCTCGGCGGGCCAGTCCAGCAGGAAGCGCTCAAGCCGCGGCAAGTTTTCGGGGCCGAAGTGCGGCGGCAACTGTAGAAAGCAGGTGCCTAGGTTGTCGCCCAGCTCCTGCATGGCGCGGGTGAAGGTGAGCGTGAGCGCGTCCACGTTATACAGCTCGCGCTCGTGGCTGATGCTGCGCGGCAGCTTAGGGCAAAACTTGAAGCCTGGCCCCACCGCCGCCTGCCAGCGCCGCACGGTGGGCGCGTCGGGAATGCGGTAATGGGTGGTGTTCAGCTCGATGGAATTGAACTGCTGGGCATAGTAGCGCAAGAAATCGGGCTCTTTGACCCCTAGGGGGAAGTAGCTGCCCAGCCACTCTTTGTTGGTCCAGATGGGGCAGCCCACGTAGAGGCCGGGCTCGGGCGGGGCAGTAGCCTGGGCACGCGCCAGCACGCGGGTAGTTTCGGAGTGGTCGGGGGGGAGGCGAAAATCTACGTAGCGCAGGTCGGGCAGGCGGCCAAAATCCATGCGGCGAAGATACTTCACTAAGGAACCGTGGGCGCGGGAATCTACAAAATAATTAGCAAGCCCACAAACACCTTATTTACTTAAACTAAAGCTTTAAGCCAAAATTTTACACACGCCGGATAATCTAATTTTTAGATTTGTATTAGAATAATACCATTGTAGGGCATATAGTGCCTTTACTAAACACAATTGCTATGAGCAGGTGCGTAAGCCGGGTTGGTTTTAGACAAGGTTTCTTAGAAAAGGTCAATTGAAAAGGCTAGACAACAGGGTTAGTAAAATTAATAATTGTAGTAAAGCACCTGAGGGGCTACATTCGGTTGACTCACCATTCTGCTACAGCAAGTAATTGCCTATGCACTTAGTTATCAATAATTCAATTACCGCTTGGGGCCGCCTGCTGTTGTTGCTGGCCCTGACGTTGAGTACGGCAGCGACGGCCGTAGCCCGTCCCAAACCTGTTTCTCATCACGGCCGCATCTACATTCCGAAGATGCTGCCTACCTTCATCCCGGATGCTCGCGAGGGGTTTCAGACCGTATTGCGTGGTCGGGCTTCTTGGTACGGAAAGTACTTCCAAGGAATGAAAACTGCTAGCGGCGAGCGTTACGACCGCTTTCAGTACACTTGCGCTCATAAGAAGCTGCCGTTTGGCACCCGTTTGCGCGTCACCAACCTCCATAACGGCGTAACGGTCGTAGTACGCGTTGCCGACCGGGGGCCCTTCCGCAAGGAGCGAATTCTGGATTTATCAGAAAAAGCAGCTAGCCACCTGGGCCTGGTTGAGGCTGGTTCCAGCTCCATCATCGCCGTCATCGTGCCCGAGACTACCCCCCTAGGGCTTACCGACACACCTAATGACCTAGCTGCTCTGGCAGCCGGCGACCCCAAGCCAGGCGCTCCTTTCACGGCTTATCTGCTGCCGCTGACCACGCGCAGCAAGCAGCTAGTAGATGCCGTAGCCGCCAATGAGCTGGCTGGCCCACTAGCTAAGTCCGCGGATGACGCAACGGCTACGGCCGTGCCGGGCTCAAAGTTTGTTATTCAAGCCGGTCTGTTTGCCGACCCAGCCCTTGCCCAAGCGCAACTAGCGCAGGCACAAAACATTGACCCAGCGCTGACTGGTCGGGTAGAACCGCTGGTGGTAGCGGGCATGCCCACTAACCGCGTGCTCATCGGCCAGCTCGACAACTGGTTGGCGGCCGAGACAGTGCGGCGCCACTTGCAAGCAGGAGGCATCGTAGGCCTGATAAAGCAGTTGCCACCTTCGCCCAAGCCCGACCTCGTAGCGCGCGACGCTACTGCCCGGGCGATGCTCAACTAGCTACTCTTTATATTATAAAGCAGCCTACTACCCTAGGCCCAACTGCTTGCCAATAGGCCGGTGGGTAAGGGTGCGTCTCGTGGCTACTAGCACTGCACAAAAAGGTCCTGCCCTAGTTTATCTAGGGCAGGACCTTTTTTATGCGTTGTTGCTTAAGTGTTATTCTTCGTCGTGCGTGGCGCGGTTGATAACCACGATGGCTACCACCGCGATGGCCGCTACGCCCAGAATGAGTTGCGTGGGCGAGAAATTCTTGGAAGCTTTGCGCAGCAGGGTGCCCCCGTTTTTCAGCAGGTCGTCCATGTGCTCGGCTTTACCCTGAAACACGTTCACGGCCGCCTCAAACGTGCGGGCGATATCCTCGGGTTGAATTTTGTCTAGGGGCTGGAGTTGGTTGGCCATGGGTAAAAAGGGGAGTGGTCAGGTAGAAAGCGCAGCGCTGGCTGCACCCTGGGCTGTACGCAAAACTGTCGCCGACGTTCCCACGCTCCAGTTTAGCCGGTATAAGTAAGCGCTAGGTAATGGCAGGAGCAGCGTACCTAGTACCTCACTGGTTGGAGCAACGTACCCTAGGCTCACGAAAAAGCCCCGCCATAAAGACGGGGCTTAGCACCTATTGGCAGAAAAAAGAGAGAAAAGCTTACTGCTCGTACACCTTTACTACGAACACGTAGTCTTGCAGGCGCTTGAGCTGCTGGGGGCGGTTGGCGCCGGCCAGGGTATTGAGGCGGGGCAGGCGGTAGCTTGTGCCTGGCTGCTTGCTGCGCAGCGAATCTACGAGGCGCACAAGGTACGACGACTTGGTGGCGAAGCTAGCCCCTAGGGCATCTTCCTGCCGGCCATTCACTACGCCAATTAGGTTGCCCTGGGCATCGAGCAGCGGGCCGCCCGAGTTGCCGGGGTTGAGCGGAATGCTTACCTGGTAAAAGGCCGTGTCGCCGTCGTAGCCCGAGCGGGCGCTCAGGGCGCCTTCGCCGTACACCACGTCTTCGCGCGGGTACCCTAGGGTATACACGCGCTCACCTAGGTCGGCTTGGCCGGCTTTGAACGTGTAGGGCAGGCGGCCGAAGGATTTGAAGTCTTTATCGGTAATGCGCAGAATAGCCAGGTCGTGCTTGTGGTCGGCGTACACAGCTTCGGCGCGGTAGCGCTGGTGGTCGCGGCCTTCCACCAGCAGCGAGTCAGCCTTGCCTTTCAGCACGTGGGCGCTGGTAACGAGGTAGCCATCGGCCGTGAGGGCGAAGCCGGTGCCGCTGTACTTGCTGGGCAGCTCGGCGGGCGCAGCAGGCAGTGGCTGGTTGATAGCGTTGGAAAGCGCAAGCTGGCTTTTCTTGAGCTTGTTTACCTCGCGCACTAGCAGCGTGTAGTTCTTGCTAGAGGGCAGGTGTGAGGTCTGCCAAGACTGGATACCCAGCAGCGTACCAAACACAGCCAGCACGGCCACCGACGCCGCCACACCCATAGTGGCGCGGTGCCCGTTCCAGAAATCGCGTAGCTTCTGCTCGGTGCGCGAAATGCGCAGGCGCGGGTTCACGGTGGCTTTTAGCGCGGGCGTTTCGGCCGGGGCAGCTTCGGCGGCCAGCATGGCGGTGTGCAGGGCGCTGATTTTCTGGCGAGTGCGGCGGCGCTCGGCATAGCCCAGCAGCGTGCCAGTCATTTCTTGGTACTCGGCGTACAGCTGCTGCAGCCGCGGCTCGGCGCCCAGGCGCGCCTCTAGGCGGGCCCGCGCATCGGCCGCCAGCTCGCCACGCTGGTAGGCTTCAAATAGGGCGTAGTAATCGGCTTCGGTTTGCATTTCAGGGAGGCTGGATATTGAGGACTACATCTTGCTGGTAAGCTAGTAACTAGCTTGAACGAGTAAGAATCAGTAATCAATACCAGTAGTTAGGCTTCTTTGTAATTGGCAAAAAACAACTTTTTCAAGCGCGTGAGGCACTTGTACTTCTGAGTTTTGGCGGTGTCGGCGTTGGTGTAGCCGTGTTCCGCCGTTAGCTCGAGCATCGACTTGTCGAGCAGGTAGAAGCCTTCGAGCAGCGAGCGGCAGGGCTCGCCCAAGTGGGTAAGCGCCTCGCTCATGGTAGCAAAGCGCCGGTCGCGCTCTTCGGCTTCGAGCAGGTCGTCTTCGGCTCCCGTGTTTAGGTACGGGCCGTACTCCTCCTCGTCGAGCAGGCGCACGCCATGTAGCCGGCTCTTGGTAGTTAAGCGCTTGAGCCACAGGCGGCGGCACACGGCGTAGAGGTAGGTTTTGATGAGGCAGCTTAGCTCGAGCGAGTTTTCGCGCACTTTCTCATAAAAAACCATTACCCCCTCCTGGTACACGTCCCGCGCATCGTCTTCGGAGCCGCTGTTTTGCAGCACGAAGTGCGATATCATGGGCCAGTGCAGGCGGTAAAGGCGGCTAAGCGCTCGCTCATCGCCGGCTCGGATGGCCTCGATAAGCTGGGCGTCGGCCGCCAGCGCCGCCGAAGTGCTGTCTGTATTCATTCGCTTCGGGGTTTAATGCCCGGCGCCCGGTAGTAGTAACCCGCCAAAAAAAGTTTTTTTCAGTTGGGTTACCTGCCGTTTGCCGAGGTATTAAGGGCAGATTTTTCTAAAATCCCTTTTCAAATTTACCTAAGATGAACAATCTGCTGAAAGTATCTGCCCTCTTCCTGGCTGTTGGTATGACTTCGTGCGGTGGCACCGACACCAAAACCACTGAGTCGACCACCACGACCCCGGCTACCACCGAGTCGACCACCACGATGAGCACCGATACCACTGCTGGTGCTGCTGGCGCTGCTGCTCCTATGACTGGCGACACCACCAAGATGGCTGCCCCCGCTGGCACCACCACCGGCACCACTACTACCACCGAAGAAAAGAAAATGTAATTGCCCGCCGGTTTACGCCGGTGCTTGGTTACTCTTAAAAAAAACCTTCTGGCCCGCTGGCCGGAGGGTTTTTTTATGCGCCGGCCCTAGGGCTGCACCAAGCCCAGCAGCTGTGCCGCAATGCCAGGCCAAGGCTGCTGCACATCGAGCGTGACCACCCGCACTGGGTACCCGCCCAGCACGTAGCTGGCGTCGAGCGCGGCTGCGCCAGCCGGGTACAGCAAGATGCCTTCGAGTGCCTGGCCGGGGCTAGGGCGCTGGTTTTGGAGGTAGGCGAAGAGCTGGTAGAGGTGGGGCGAAATGAGGCGCTGCCGGTCGTAGCGCGGGCGTAGCGCGGCGGCGTAGTATTTGGTGTCGAGGATAATTTTGCGGGCGGGGCTCTCCAGAGTAGTATCGGTGAGCATGGTGGGCAACAGGTCGAGGTCGGCGGGCGTGGGGGCGGTGGCCTGCCAGGCAATAGTTTCGGCAAACACGCGGTAGGTGCGCTGCTCGCGGCGGTAGAAGTTGCGCACGGCCTGCTCGAAAATGCGCGCCATCAGGGCTTCGTCGCGCCGAAAATCGGCGAAGCGGCGCCGGCCCTCAGCAGTAGGGGCGGGCAAGGCCGTGTCGTGCAGCAGCGCGCAGATGTGCAGCACAAAGGCTTCGGCGGCGGGCAGGCGCTGGCGGCGCAAGGCGGTAATGGCTTCGGTAGTTGGCAGCTGGGGCTGCACGGCGGCCGGCACCCGGCGGCGCAGTTGGCTGACTTCGCGGCGCAGGCTGGCGGGTAAGGCCGGCAGCCCGGCCAGGGCCCCTAGGGTGCCAGCCAGCAGCCGAGCCAAAGGCTGGTCGGCGCTAAGCTCGTCGAAGGTGCACACGGCCCGGCCTCGCGGTAGCAGCCCCCGGCCGATGGTGGAGGCCAGCTGCACCCGGCCGCGCAACTCGCTGACTTCCTGTTCGTGCGCTACGTACCCTAGGGGCAGTCCGGCGCGCAGCAGCGGGCGCGCGGCGTGCAGTAGCATTTGCGTCAGCAGCTCCAGCGGCCGGTGAAAGGGGGTAGCTTCCACCGCTTGCAGCACGGCGGGCTCAGGCAGGCGCTGCCAAGCGTAGCACAGCAGGTAGTAGAGCGTGGCGAGCGGAATCAAGGGGATAGAATTGAAAAGGTATGAGTGAGGATTCAGTAGCGCATCTGGTACCAGGCAGGTAGTAAGAAGTAAGAAGTCACCATGTGGTTGGTAAAAAAGGCGGTCATGCTGAGCGCAGTCGAAGCATCTCTATCACGCCGTATTGTGCGGTAGAGATGCTTCGACTGCGCTCAGCATGACCGCCTTTTTTACGACTTATTACGTTTGCAAGGCATAATCCCCCTAGGCCAGCAGCTTGCGCAGTTCGGCGGTGGCTTTGGCGGGCTGCTCGCGCCAGTAGTCGGCCAGCAGCGGGCCAATTTCCTGCTCGAAAATTAGACGCAGCCATACCTCGGCTTCGGCTGGCTCGGCGCCGACGGGCGGGGCGCAGAAGTAACTGTGGCCGATTTCAAAGTCGGGCCCTAGGTCGGGGTCGGCCGCGATGGTGTGGTTGAGGGCCGTCATGCGCTCGGTAAGCTGCGCGATGAGGGCAGCCGGCACGCCTGCGGTGGCCAGCAGGGCCTGCAGCGGCTGGCCAAACTGCGGCCCTAGGGGCACGAAGGCGAAGCGCCGGCGCAGAGCGTAGTCGAGCGGAGCCAGCGAGCGGTCGGCCAGGTTGAGCGTGCCAATGACGTACACGTTGGCGGGCACGAAGAAGTGCTCGGCCTCGGGCGGGGCGTAGGGCAGGCGCAGGGCGTGGGCCGGGCCGCGCTTGTCGGGCTCGAGCAGCAACAGCAGCTCCCCAAAAATGCGGGCTACGTTGCCGCGGTTTAGCTCGTCAATTAGCAGGAAATACGGCCGGTCAGGGTCGGCAGCAGCACGGGCGCACAGCAGCGGTAGCACGCCCGGCACCAGTTGAAACTGGCCCTCGGGGCCGGGCCGGAAGCCCAGCACGAAGTCCTCGTAGCCGTAGCTGGGGTGAAACTGCACCAGCTCGATGCGGCTGTTGTCCTGGGCGCCAAGCAATAGCCAAGCTAGGCGGCGCGCCAAAAAGGTTTTGCCGGTGCCGGGTGGGCCTTGCAGCAGCAGGGCGCGGCGGCGGCTCAGGCCTGCCAGCGCACTATCCAGCTCGGCTGCGGTGCTGAATACCTCCCCTAGGGCCTCGGCTTTGGTATAAGCTGGGGCGGCGTAAGCGGGGGCGGGCTCGGCCACCACGGCAGGCGTCGTAGCCGGACGCGGGGCGGCGGGGCGGCCGGTGTACAAGGTTTCGGCCTGCTGCTCGGCGGCTTGCTCCTGGTCCTGGGCCGAGCCGGGCGTGAGCATGGGGCGCTTGGCCACGATGGTAAAGTCGAGGGCTTCGAGCTGGGCGTTGGTGGGTTGGCCGGCGGGCAGGGGCCAGCGGGCGGTGGGGCTGCCCTGGGCCAGCCGGTAAGCCAGCTCGGCCACGGCGCGGGGCGGGTAGCGCCGGCCCCGGTACAGCAGCTCGTAGACGGTGCTGGGCGGCAGGCGGCGGCCCTCGCGCTCTACCAGGCGCAGGGTCCGCAGCACTTGCTCGCGCGTCAGCAGCGGCGGGGTAGGGGCGTCGGTCACGAATGCAAAGGAAACAGAATGGGGCTGGCGGTGCGGCGGTCCTAGGGCCAGCCGGCAGCCGCAAGCTACTGGCATAACAACGGCCCCGGCAACGCGGTGCCAGAAGTAGGCGCCGTAATAACTTGGTGCCCTAGGCCGCCTCCGGTGCCAATTGCCCCGTGGCAAGCAAAGTAGCTGGCTTCGTTGTTAATAGCCCAGGTCCCCGGCTGGCGCCGCTAACGGGCGCGGGCGACCGGGGTTGTAGTTTTTGCATTTCACCTTCTGCATTTGCTTATGGCTCAGCAGCTTCCTCCCGATGCAAACGCGCTTGCTACCGTCACGGCGTTTCAGGACTTGCCAGCGGTAGCGCTGGAGTGGCTGGCCCGCACTGGCCAGCTGTGCCAGTATGCCGATGGCGAGCTGATAATGCCCGCTGGCTCCCCGGCCGACCGCCTGCTAGCCGTGGTGGCCGGCGCCGTGCAGTACTACGCCCCGCGCGACGGCGGCCAGCTGCCCGTGTTTCGGGTGGAGGCGGGCAACGTGAGCGGTGTGCTACCCTACTCGCGCCTGCAAACGGCTAAGGGCGAGTCGTATGCCGTAAGAACCACCACGCTGTACTTCCTACCCCGCACCCAGTTTGCAACCCTCGAGCAGGTCAGCCCCGAGCTGGTGCAGCGCCTGGTAAGCTTGATGAACGACCGGGCCCGCGACGAGGTGCGCGGCCAGGAGCGCGACGAGCGCCTGCGCGCCCTGGGCAAGCTGGCCGCCGGCCTGGCCCACGAACTCAACAACCCCGCCGCCGCCATAACCCGCGCCGCCGATGCGCTGCAGCAATCGGTGAGCCGCAAGCCGGCCTTCGTGCGCGACCTGCTGCTGACCGCGCCACCCGCCGAGGCCATGGCGGCCCTGCTGGCGGCCCCGCTGCCGCCCCCACCGGCCCCTACCTCGGCCCTGGCCCGCGCCGATGCCGAGGATGAGCTAGCCAACTGGCTCGAAGACCAAGGCTGCACCGATGGCTTCGACCTAGCGCCCGGCCTACTCGAAGCCGGGCACTCGGCCGCCACCCTAGGGCCCCTGCTGGCGCCGCTGCCGGCCCCAGCCCGGCCGCCGGCCCTGGCTTGGCTGGCCAGCCAGATGGCCTCGCTGCGCCTGGCCCAGGATGTGCGCGAGGCCGGCCAGCGCATCAGCACGCTGGTGGGTAACATCAAAACCTACTCGCACATGGACCGCGGCGCCGCGCCCGAACCCCTCGACGTAACCACTGGCCTCGACAGCACGCTCAAAATTTTTGCCTACGCCGTGCGCCAGAAGCAGGTGCAGCTAACTCGCACCTACGCCCCCGGCCTGCCGCTGGTGCCCGGCCGCGCCGGCCAGTTAAACCAGGTGTGGACTAACTTGCTAGACAACGCCCTCGATGCCTTGCCCGACCACGGCGGTACCCTAGGGGTGCAGGCTGCGCCGCAGGGGGGCGGGGTGTGCGTGAGCATCACCGACAACGGTAGTGGTATTGCGCCCGACGTGTTGGCGCATATGTTTGAGCCGTTTTACACCACCAAGCCCGCCGGTGAAGGCAGCGGCCTCGGCCTCGATATTGCCCGGCGCATTGTGCAAGAACACGGCGGGCGCCTGCAAGCGCAATCCGTACCCGGCCGCACCGAGTTCACGGTGTGGCTGCCCGCGTAACCCGTTATGAAAAAGCCGTTTATCCTCGCCGTCGACGACGACCCGCAGGTGCTGTCCGCCATCACCCGCGACTTGCGCCAGGAGTTCCGCCAGGACTACCGAATCCTGGCCGTGGGCTCGGGCCCGAGGCCCTGACGACGCTCACCGAGCTGCGCGCCCGCGCCGAGCCGCTGGCCTTGGTGCTGGCCGACCAGTGCATGCCCGAGGTGGAGGGCGTGGAGGTGCTGGCCCGTGCCCGCGAGCTGTTTCCGAACGCTAAGCGCGTGCTGCTCACCGCCTACGCCGACACCACGGCCGCTATCCGCGCCATCAACTCGGCCCAGCTCGACTACTACCTGCTCAAGCCTTGGGACCCGCCGCAGGAGCTGCTGTACCCTACGCTGCACGACCTGCTCCGCAGTTGGCAGGCCACCTACCGGCCGCCCTTCGCGGGCCTTAAGCTGGTAGGCTATCAGTGGTCGCCGCTGTCGCACGAACTGAAGGACTTTTTGAGCGGCTACATGGTGAGCTACCAGTGGCTTGACATGGAGAAGGACGCCGAAGCCCGGGTGCTGCTGGAAGCCAATAACTTCAGCACCGACGACGTGCCCTTCGTGATTTGCCCCGATGGCACGGTCGTGTCTAAGCCGGAGAAGACGGCGCTGGCGCGGCAATTGGGCTTACAGCTCGACGCCCAGCAGGAGCTGTACGACGTGGTAGTGGTGGGCGCGGGGCCGGCCGGGCTGGCCGCCGCCGTGTACGGTGCTTCCGAGGGGCTGCGCACGCTCATCATCGAGCGTCAAACGCCCGGCGGACAGGCCGGCTCATCGTCGCGCATCGAAAACTACCTGGGCTTCCCCACCGGCCTCAGCGGCACCGAACTGACGCAGCGGGCGTGGGCCCAGGCCACCCGCCTAGGGGCCGAGTTTGTGGCCCCACAGGAAGTAGTGAGCCTGTGCGTGCAAGATGGCTACAAAGTGCTGACCTTAAGCGATAACCAGGAGGTGAAAGCCCGTGCTGTGGTGCTGACTACGGGCGTAAGCTACCGCAAGCTCGAAGCGCCCAGCCTCGACCGGCTCAGCGGCGCGGGGGTGTACTACGGGGCGGCTCGCACCGAGGCCCGCAGTTGCAGCCAGCAGCCAGTATACGTGATTGGGGGCGGCAACTCGGCTGGGCAGGCGGCCATGTACCTCGCTACGTTCGCCGAGCGGGTGTTCATCGTTATCCGGGGCAAGAGTTTGGCGGCCAGCATGTCGGCCTACCTCATCGAGCAAATTGCCCAGACGCCCAACATCGAGATTCTGCCCTATACCCAACTGCGGGAGGCCTGCGGTGCTAATTCGCTGGAAGCCGTAGTGCTGCAGCGTGAAGGCGAGGCCCCCGAGAAGCGGCCGGCGCGGGCGCTGTTCATCTTCATCGGGGCCAAGCCCAGCACCGAGTGGGTAAACCAGCTGGCCCTGTGCGACCCGAAAGGCTACCTGCTCACCGGCCGCGACCTAATGTCGGACCCGCGCTACGCTAATGCCTGGAAGCAAACCCGCGACCCTTATCTGCTGGAAACCTGCGTGCCGGGCATGTTCGCGGCCGGCGATGGCCGGTCGGGCGCCATGGCCCGCGTGGCCTCGGCCGTGGGCGAGGGCAGCATGGCCATCAAGTTCGTGCACCAGTATCTGGACGAGTAGGCCCCAGAACCCACACATGCTAAACATAGAACGTCATGCTGAGCCTGCCGAAGCATCTCTACCGCGCAACTAACTCCAATCGTTAGGATGACTGCTACGGTAGAGATGCTTCGACAGGCTCAGCATGACGTTCTTATTAAACGGCTTTTACTTTGCCGCGGCGGGGCGGCTCAAGTATTCGGTACGCGCTTGGTCGAGCAAGGCTAGCACGCTGGTGCGCTGCTGGTGCAGGGCAGTTAGGGTGGCGGCGGGCAGCCGCCGGGCCCGCAGGCGTTCGAGGCGGGCCGTTATGCTTTGCCAGTACCCTAGGGCATAAAAACCGGCTAAAGGCAAACTGAGCACAAAGAGGGCCGTCAGGCGCCAGTCGTGCGTGAACCAGTGCTGCACGGCGGCGGCCTCCAGCGCATAGGCCAGCGGAAATGTTACCATGCCCACGCTCAGTAGCAGCGCCGCAATAAACGCGGTGTCCTGGGTGGCCTTGTACGCGACGGCTGACGGAATTTTGTAAGGCAGGTAGTTGGTAATCAATCCGTACAGCCAGACTGGAGAGCCCAGTAGCAAGTTTAGCCAGTCGGCTAGGTGGGTGCCGGGGCGGTGGCTCTGGTCGAGGGCGTCGTCGGTGAGGCGGTGCTGGTGCAGGGCGGCGAGGTAGTCGTCGAGGGCCGTGCGCAGGGTGGCGAGGCGGGCCGGCGCGTGCTCCTCAAACCACGCCACGGCGTCGAGCAGCGTGCGGCTCAGCTGGAAGTTGTCCCAGAGCGTGTTAGGGTCGTCGTCGGGGTTGAGGTGGTCGCCGAAGGTGCGCTCTACGCGCAGGGCTAAGGCATCGTCCTCGGCATCGCGGCTGATAACGAGGCGGCGACTGAGGCGGCGCGCAATTTCCTCGGTCAGCTCGTCGGCGGCGGCCTCGGGGGCGCGGTGGTAGCGGTCGGCGTAGTCGGCCACCCGGATGGGCGGCGCCACGTTCAGCAGCACGTCGGCGCGGAAGCGGCTGGGGTCGAAGTAGTTGGTGCCCACGCACACTAGCTGCAACCCTAGGGTGAAGTTGTGGCGCGCCTCGGCCCCGAGGGCAATGCGGGCGGCCCCGGTCTTGAGCGGGCGCAGGCGGCGCTCGCTGATGCTGGTGCCTTCCGGAAAAATCATGACCGTGCCGCCGTGCTCCAGGTAGTCGTAGCTCTTGCCGAAGCTAGCCTCGTTGAGGGCGGTCAGGTCTTGGGTGCTCAGCTTATCGGTGCCGCCCTCCACGTCTTGGCGCCGGTAGATGGGGATGCAATTGCCCGAGCGCATGATGGCACCCAGCACCGGGTTTTTGAAGAACGTGCTCTTGGCCAAGAAAGCGACGGGCTGGCGGCGCTGCACGGCTGTCACCAGCGGGTCCATCAAGGTATTAGGATGGTTGCTGCATAGCAGCAGCGGGCCCGGCAGCCGCAGGCGGTTGCGGTGGCGCACCTCCAGGCGGCGAAAAAACACGCGCAACCCCAGCTTGACGAGGGGCTTCATCACGGTGTAAAACAGCATGCAGCAAGTTTACAGCTTTTTAGCGAGTACGCAGCTAGTAGCTTATCGCCCGCTTACCCCTTTGTGATGGATGAGCACCCTAGATGCAGGCGTGCCCGGCCAACAGCCACTTGATAAAGCGGAAGCTGGCCGGGCGCGATAAAGCAAGCAACTAGCTTGCTAGCAGCTAGTAGGCGCTGCCAAGCTGGTCGATGTTATTAGGGTTTTGACGGCCGCCGGCGCGGGCGTCGTAGCGGTTGCCATTAGCGGGACCCTGGTCGCGGCGGCGGTTGCCACGGCCTTCAATGCCGCTGCCGGCTTGCACACGGCCCCGGCCGTAGTTGCCTTCATTGCCGTAGCGCGAGCTGCCCCAGGGGCGCTGGCCGCGCTGGCCCAGGTCGTTGCCTTTGGGCGTGTGGGGCTGGTGGCCGAAGTACGAGTCTTTATCGCGGCGGCGCTGGTTTTTTACCTTGGGGTACTTGCTCTTGCCTTTCGTGATGAAGAAGGCGATGCCGGCGGCCAGCACGCCTACACCCAGGGCTATCTGGCCGGTGCTCAGGTTTTTAACGCCGTGCAGGGCTTTGCTGCCCAAATCTTTAGCTGTATCGGCTACGTCGTGGGCGTCAAGCCATTTCTCGGTCTTCTGCTTACCGCTATCCAAGATGGCTTGGATGCTGTCGTCGGTCGAGCGCTTGGCCGACTGGTTAAGGCCGTAAGAGGAGCCAGCTGGGCCCGAAGTAGGGTCGTTGCTGGAGAGCGGCGCGTCAAGCTTAGTCCCGTTGGGGGCCGACTGGTTGCCGTGCGAGCCGGCAGGAACATTGGAATTAGGTTGCATGGGTAGGATAGCTAAGAAACGATGGATTGCGGCCGCCAACCGGGGGCTGCCCTAGGGTATTCGTAACCGAGGGCCAAGGGGTTACGTCTGGGCTTAGCTTACGCGGGCTACCTGGCAGGCCGGCAACCACCCCTGGTGCCGCCCGCAGCGGGGGCAGGCCGCCGGCGGAGGCCCGGCCGGCAGCTCGCGTACCGTGGCGCAGGCGTGGCAGGCGTAGGCCCCCGGCTGCGGCAAGCTGAGTAGCGGGTGCCGGTATACCTCGGGCCAGATGGGCAGGCCGGGGCGTTCGTCTGGGGGCTCAAAAAGGTAAACGCTTACCTCGCCCGTCGCCTCTAAGTACATGCGGCGCACCTGGCCCAGGTGCTCCACCTGGTGCTGGCGCAGCTGCCCAAACAGCTCCTGCGTGGTAAGGCTGGCTTTCCTAAATGCCTCCACGTCAATCTCGCCTTCCACTATTATTAGCTCGGGCATACCCTCTAGAGCTCGCTCGATGCGCGGATAATTGTCAATCAAGTAATTAGCTAGCACGTAGAGGGCGATAATTACCGCGAACACCACCAAGGCATATATAAGTGGGGTGTCGTGGTACAGCGCGGCGTCGCCAGCGGCCGAGCCCAGCACCAGTATCAGCCCAAACTCGAATACCGACAGCTGCCGCACCCCGCGCTTACCCGAAATGCGTAAGGCCCCGATGGTAAGCCCGAACATGACTACGCTGCGGAAAACGATTTCCCACAAGAAGCCTAGGGGTGCATCGCCCGACAATAGCACTCGCTGCCAATCAAATGGAACTACATCGGCTAGCAGCAGCGGAGAAAAATGCATGTGCCTGCATACGCAGGACTTACTGTTCAGGATGAAGCTGACATGAAGAAAAAAGAGTGCCTGCTAGCCGTCTAGGTAAGTTTTTGCGAGCGGCAGCCAATTAAGCCGAACAACAAGCCGAGCTAGCCGTTACGCATACGGTTTTACGCCTTGTTTTTTTGCTAGTTATGTATCGATTTGCACAAAAGGTTTGCCTCGTGTCGGGCGCCACCTCGGGCATCGGCCGGGCCACTGCCCTGCGCCTAGGGCAAGAAGGCGCCACGGTGGTGTGCCTGGGCCGGGAAGCGAAAGCGGGCCACGAGGTCGAGGCCGCCATTAAAGCTGGGGGCAGCGAGGCGTTGTTTATCAAAACGGACGTGGGCAAAGACGCCGACCTGGTGCACGCCGTCGAAACGACGCTCACCCGCTTCGGCCGGGTAGATGTGCTCATCAACGACGCGGCCATGATGACCTACACGCCCCTGCTCGAAACCGACCCCGCCGACTGGGACAAGGTGCTGCTGGTGAATTTGCGGGCCCTATTCCGGCTGAGCCAACTGTGCCTGCCGCACATGCGGGGCGGCGTAATTGTGGCCGTTAGCTCGGTGCACGCCTTCCAAACGACGCCCAACGTGGTGCCCTACGCCGCCAGCAAGGGTGCCACCGAGGCCTTCATCCGGGGGTTGAGCCTGGAAATTCCCTATACCCAGGCCCGCATAGTAGGCATTGCGCCGGGCGCCGTCGAAACGCCCATGCTGCGCCAAAACCCCAACGTGCAGAACGGCACCGAAAAGATAACCGGCCAGATAGGTACCCCCGACGAACTGGCCGCTGCCATCTGCTTCATCGCCTCGCCCGAGGCTACTTTCATCAACGGCACCACGCTGGTGGTGGACGGCGGCCGCCTAGCCCACTTGTAGTCTAGGCAAGCTAGCGGGGCCTAGGGGCCATTGCCAGGCCCTTTATTAGCTGCTTCTGTCTGGTTTTCAGGTACCGAGTTGCGTGCACTACTTGGTAGCTGGGGTTGGCGGCAAACAGTTCTTCGAGCACGCCCACATGAGCCTGGCCCAGCATTACCAGCACGCGCCGCGCCTGGGCTTGCTGCTGCGCCCGCAAAATATTGGCGTAGATTTTCAGGTTGCGGTTGTAGAACAGCGTGATATAGTGCGCCCCGATGTAGGCCGTATCAACCCGGCCCAGGTCTTGAGTATTGGTTCCCGAGGCCGAAAACGTGCCGCTCGTTACCAGGGCCGGCGTATTAAATACAGCCCGGTGGCTCAGGGCTATCACGGCCGGTTGGTTTATCAGGGCCAGGTAGTCGTAGAGCGAGAGGCTGTCGTGCTGCACCCGGCGCCGCAGCGGCCGAGCAGTGGCTTGCAGCAGCTTCAAGTCGCGCTGGAAGTAGCTGATGTTGCGGCCCGTGCTTAATAGATTTTGCGAGGTGGCCGCGTAGTAGTCAATGCCGCGCGGGGTGGGTAAGCCCAGTTGCCGGGCCAGCACGAAGCCCACTTGGTAACGCTCGCCACGTCCCTCGGGCAGCGCAGCAATATCCAACTGCCCCGCCCGGTACTGCGCATAGAGGCTGTCTAGCCGGGGCTGCTCGCGGGGCTCGGCTTCCAGCAAGATGGTCTCGGGCCGAAACCGCGCTAACTGTGCCCGCAGCTTTGCTAGCTCCGCCTGCTTCTTAAGGCTGAGCACATCCGACTCGGGCTGCTTAGTATATAAGGAGTTCAGATGGTCGAAGCCGACAATCAGCACCTCTACCGGTTTAGGTTGTGCAACCTGGGCGGTGCTTGCGAGCGGCTGCAGTAGGCCCAGCAGCAAGCCGAGAAGCGTTAGCCTAGGCAAGCAACGAGAATAGTTTAGATGAGACAGCGCTCGCACAAAAATTCGCGCCAGACGGTGGGAACCAGATAGTAAGAACATCGCCGCGAAGTAAGCCACTGGCGCGCCTTGCCCCAGCGGCGCCCTAGGCCTGGCGCGCTGCCCGTAGCGCCTGCATGTAAGCCGTAGCGCCCTCGCGGGCCTCCACCTCAAAGCGGTTCTGGTAGTAACCCACCCGCGCCGACTCCAGCAGGTACTGGTAGAGAAACCGGAGCAGCCCTAGGTCGCGCACCTGGCGCAGGTGTACTTCCTCGTGCGCCACCCACTCGGGGTCGGCTAAAAACTCCGCGCGAGAGGCCCCGCTGAGGTGCACCGTTTGGCCGAGCACCATGGCCACCCGAGGGGCACGGCCGAGCACCAAGCGGGCCACGCGGGCGAGCGGGGAATTAACAAAAGTTTTAGGAGAATTCATGGTATAAAATTCGGGCTTTGCTACGCGTGGTAGCAAGGTAGGGTTGCAAGCCGAAGCATCTTTTTATGAGTGTTTTACTGTATTTTTTTAAGAAAATACGCCTGTTCAGGGGAAGTTAATAGGAATTCTAAAATTTTGGGGCTTAGCTTTGGCCAGCTGCATCCGTGCAAAAAACAATAGAATTTGCCGGAAAGGCTTTTGCATTCATCCATTTTTTTAGCGGCTCTCGCCGCCGTGCCTAGCGCAACAAACTCACTCAACCTTATCCCTTTTCTGCCAGCCGGATGCCCCTAGGGCCCTTGCTGGAAGTGCCACCCCAACGACGGTCAATGAAGAATATCCTGCTGCCTTGCCTCGCCGCTGCTGCCCTCACTTTGTCATTCTGCTTCGAGCAAGCGCCTGATGCTTCGGCCTCGGCTGGTGCCCCTGCACCGGCTGTCGCCGAAGCATCGCTGCTTTCGGGCCTTACCACCGGCAAGCCGGTAACCCCCACGGTGCCTGCCGTGCCCGAGCCCGCGGCCACCGTCGCCTCGCGCAACTCGCTGGCCTATGGCTACTACAGCCAGACCCTAGGGGTGCCGCTGACGCACACCGAGAACAAAGGCCTACTGCAAACTATTACCGACTGGCTGGGCACTCCTTATAGCTACGGCGCCAACTCGCGCCGCGGCACCGACTGCTCGGGCTTCGTGTCGCGGGTGTATAAGGCAGTGTATGGCATTACTCTCAAGCGCAGCTCGCGCTCGATGTTTGGCAGCGTGAAGCGCGTGGCTCAAACCGACATGAAGGCCGGCGACCTAGTATTCTTCAGCCACGGCAAGGGTAATATCTACCACGTTGGCATCTACCTGAGCAATGGCAAGTTTGCCCACGCAGCCTGCAACGGTGGCGTAATGGTGAGCTCCCTCCAGCAGCCGTACTACCATCGCAACTTTTACGCTGCCGGCCGGGTAGCTGGTGCCGAGGCCACGCCTACCGTAACGGCCGAGATGCTAGCCGAAGCCGCCAGCGCCCGCCTCGAGTAGCCAGGCCCTAGGCCCCACCAGCCTTTCGAAGCCCTTAAAAAAGGGCCCCTGACCGGCCGGTCAGGGGCCCTTTTTTAAGGGCTTAATAACTTCGCCACGCTTAACACAGTATTAGGCCTTACCGGCGGCCACTAGCCGTCGCCTTACTCACTTCGTGATGGCTACTAACACCACTACCCCTCCGAGCGGCAACGACGTTGCTGACTCTTCTTTCTTCAAAAAGTTTCTGGCGTCGGCCGAGGCCTACATCCAACAGCCCTCGCGCTTGAAAAAGCTGCTGGTTGATGCCTTTAACAAGGCTCGTGAGAAAAAGGAAATTGGCGCCATCGCGCACGATGTGTGGGATACGCTGCAAAGCTTATTCCGCCTCATCAAAACCAGTTACTCGGGCGAGTACACGGGCTTGCCCACCACTACCATTGTGGCAGCCGTAGCCGTGCTCATTTACTTCGTGTCGCCGATTGACCTCATCCCCGACTTTATTCCGGTAGTGGGCTTGCTCGACGATGTAGCGCTGCTAGCTTGGTTCTCGTCGTCTATCAAGCACGAGCTGGATAGGTTTCACGAGTGGGAATCGGCCAAAGCCGCCACGCTCGTATCCGACGATGAGCTGTGGCACTCGGCCAACGCCAGCGGCAACAGCAATACCACCAACCAATCGGCCAAAAGCGCGGGCCTCTACGACCTGCCTACTGCGCCCGCCGCTACTGGCCAGTCGGCTACCGATGCCGGCCTAGGGTCGCCCAGCAGCTCCACCACCAAGCCCATCGCGAACGTGGGCCCCGACGGCCCCCTGCCCAACACCGGCTCGGCCGGTGTAGACGATATTGCTAACGTAAGCGACAGTTCGCGTGATGGCAACGTAGGCCAGCGCAACGGCACGGGCGGCAACGACCGATAAGTCAGCACCACGGATTACAGCGGATTAGTCGGATTACACGGATGTTGTAGACGAGCTCCTAGGGCTCTCTAAAATGAAAAAGGCTGCCAATAGGCAACCTTTTTTGATTAATAGCGCTTTTTAATCGTCTACAAAATCCGTGTAATGCGACCAACCCGCTTTAATCCGTGGTTCAGACTTTAGGCGGCGTGGGTCGTTACGTAGCGCACAAAATCACCTACCGTGTTGAAAGGCACCTCGTCGGGTACGGTAATGTGGAAGTTGCGCTCCAGCTCCAGAATAATATCCACTACATCCACGGTATCGAAGCGGAGGTCGCGGGCTAGGCTAGCGGTGCGGCGCAGGCGCACCGCCTTGATGGCTTTACGCTTGCTAATAATGCGGAGCACTTGTTGCTCAATGGCCTTAGTAGGCGCGGTAGAAGAAACGGCGGTAAACATTCTTGCAAAAAGAAAGGGATTAACTAAACTATAAATGAGCGACTAACCCGTACCCCGCAACTATCCGACCAAACCGGAGCAGTAGTCGACGAAAGAGAAAAGAAGGCGGGAGTTGTGAACGGAGAAAACAGCCAATTGGCTAACGGCTTACTTCTTTATTTTCACAGCTCCCGCATTCAGCGTGCTTCTTTGCGAGGTCCTGCCCTAGGCCAGCACCGGCGGGTTGGCCGCTTCTACCTCTTCAGGGTCGGCGGCGTGTACCTGTTGGTGGGGGTCGTTGGGGTTGCGGCCGGTAAACTTGGCGCGCAGCTTCTCATTGAGCAGATACATCACCGGGACTACCAATAGGGTCACAAGGGTTGCAAACGACAGCCCAAAAATTATCGCCCAGGCTAGCGGCCCCCAGAACACCACCGACTCGCCACCCAGGAAAAAGTGGGGATGGCCCGAGTTGAACAGCTCGTAGAAGTCGATGTTGAGGCCCACGGCCAGCGGAATGAGGCCTAGGATAGCCGCCGTCGCCGTCAGAATTACTGGGTTGAGGCGGGTGCGGCCGGCCGTCACGAGGGCGTCGTGCAGGTTCATGCCCTGGGCCCGCAGCATGTCGGTGAATTCCACCAAGAGAATACCATTCTTCACCACGATACCGGCTAGGGCAATGATGCCCACGCCCGTCATCACGATGGAGATGTTCATGCCGGTAATGGCCAGGCCGAGCATTACGCCGATGATGGAGAAGATAACCTCGGTGAGGATGATGAGCGGCTTGCTTACCGAGTTGAACTGCGTCACGAGCACCAGGAAGATAAGCGCCAGGGCCCCCACGGCGGCTATGCCCAGGAAGTCGCTGGTTTCCTGCTGGTCTTCTTGGGCGCCGCCCATTTTCACGGTGTAGCCAGGGGGTACGGGGAAGCTCTGGAGGGCGCGCTGCACGTTGGCCACCACGTCGGGGCCGGTGAAGCCGTTGAGCACGTTCGAGCTAATCGTGATGAGGCGGTGCGTGTCTTTGCGCTTGATGCCGCCGTAGGTGGTGCCGTAGTTCACATCGGCCACGGCCGAGATGGGCACCTGGCGCACGGCCCCGGTAGCATCGCGGAAGGTGAGCGGCGAGTTTACGATGGCGTCTATGTTGTCGCGGTAGGGCTTGGCGTAGCGCACCTGGATGGGGTACTCATCGTCGGGGGTCTTGAATTTGCTGGCCTCGTAGCCATAGATGGCCGTGCGCACCTCCGAGCCAATTTGGGCAGTGCTGATGCCTTCACGGTTGGCCCGCACGCGGTTGATGCGCACGCCAATCTCGGGGTTGCGGTCCTGCAGGTCGGAGCGCAGGTCTTCGATGCCGCCAATTTTCAGCGAGTCGACGTAGTGCTCTACCTTCTTGCTCAGCGCGGCCAGCTTAGGGTAGTCGTCGCCCGATACTTCGATGGCCACGTGCTTGCCCTGGGGCGGGCCGCTGGCTTCCTGGTCTACCGATACCTCGGCGCCGGGAATGCCCTTTACAGCCTCCCGAATCTTGTCCATGTAGATGTGCGTCTCGGGACCGGTGCGCTCGCTCAGCTCCTTAAAGGCCACGCCCACCTTGCCCAGGTGCGACTGCGACACGCCCGAGGCCGTGGCTTCGGTGGGGTCGCCGGCGCCAATGGCCACGTTGGTAATCACCGATTCCACGTCGGGGTTGTGGCGGCCGATGATGTTGTACACGCGCTTCTCGAGCAGCTTAGTCACCGAGTCGGTCACTTCTACGCGGGTGCCCACCGGCATGCGCAGGTAGGTGTAAATGAACTTGGGGTCGCCCTTGGGAAAGAAGTCCACCTTAGGCTTGCGGGCCCCTACGGCCATGATGCTGCCTACAAATAGCACCACTAGACTGAGCATGATGCCCACTTGCCGCCAGATGGTACCACCCACCACTATCTCCACGAGGCGAGCGTAGCCATCTTGGAAGCGCGGCAAGATGCTGCGCTGGAAGGCCGCTATCAGGTAGACGAAGACGAATTTATCGAGCCAAACTAAAGCAATAATAGTCAGTAGCAAGTTGCCTAAGAAGTGGCCGTGGGTTTTCAAAAATGGCGCAGAAACCTCAGCACCAACCGCTACGCCGGGCGCAATGGGGGCACCAACAGCAGCCGTTCCCGTGGCGGCCGACAGGTGGAAAATGATGCCTAAGCCAACAAAAGCCGCAGTAGTCAAAAGCAAGTTCCGGGTGATGTGAGGCCTCTCCACGTGGTCAAGGTGTTCCTCGCGCTGCATAAAGCTCACGGCGAATACCGGGTTCATAATGAAGGCCACGATGAGCGAGGCCCCTAGGGTCAGGATGAGCGTGACGGGCAGGTAGAACATGAACGAGCCCACGATGCCCGGCCAGAACATGAGCGGCACGAACGGCGCCACGGTGGTGAGCGTACCCGCCAGCACCGGTATAAACACCTCGCCCGCCGCGTACTTAGCAGCCTGGGCCGTGGTTAGGTGGGGGTGCTCGTGCAGCAGGCGGTGGGTGTTTTCGATTACCACAATGGCGTCGTCCACCACGATGCCCAGCGCCAGCAGGAAGGCGAAGAGCACAATCATGTTCAGCGAGAACCCTAGGGTCGGCAGCATCACGAAAGCCAGGAACATCGACAGCGGCACCGACAAGCCCACGAACAGGGCGTTGGTGGTGCCCATGAAGAACATCAGAATCAGCGTTACCAGCAGGAAGCCGATGATAATGGTGTTAATCAAGTCGTTGAGCGTGTTGCGCGTCTCGTTCGACGAGTCGCCCGTAATCGTGATTTTGGTGCCTTTGGGCAGGCTAGCTTCCGCGTCCTTCACCAATTGGTGAATCTTGTCGGAGGCGTCGAGCAGGTTTTCGCCCTGGCGCTTCACCACGTTCAGCGTCACGGTGGGCGCACCGTCTAGGCGGGCATAGCTTTCGCGGTCCTTGAAGCCGTCGGTCACGGTGGCGATGTCGCCGAGGCGCACCGGCGCACCGCGCAGGTTCTTCAGCTGGATGTTGGCAATGTCGGCGGCGTTGGCGTACTGGCCGGCTACGCGCACGGCCCGCTTCTGGTCGCCCACGTCGATGCTGCCGCCCGAGATGGTAATGTTCTCGCGGGCAATGGCATTCTCGATATCGGTGAAGCTCAGCTGCGAAGCTTGCAGCTTGGTCAGGTCCACATCCACGTTCACCTGCTGCTCTAACGCCCCCACGATGTCGACGCGGGTGATTTCGGGCAGCGCCTCAATCTTATCCTGGAAGTCGTCGGCCAGCTTTTTGAGCTGCGAGGCGGGCAGGTTGCCGCTCAGGTTGACGTACATAATCGGCTGCTCCGAGATGTTGACTTCCCGCACCGTGGGGTCGGTGGGCAGGTCGTTGGGCAGCTCGGTGCGGGCCTTGTCTACGGCGTCCTTAATAAGCTGCTTGGCGTACTGCACGTTCACGCCGGAGTTAAACTCCACGTCTACAATACAGTAGTCCTGGTTCGAAGTCGAATTGATTTTCTTTACCCCGTTTACGCCCTTAATCTCCTTTTCGAGCTGGCGCGTCACCAGGTTCTCGATGTCGGTCGGCGACGTGCCGGGGTACACCGTGGCCACGATGATGCGCGGAATCACGATGTCGGGAAACTTCTCCTTACCCAGCTTGATGTAGGCGAAGATGCCCGCAATCGTCAGCAGCAAGGTGATGATGTAGATGCTCGTCTTGTTATTGATGGACCAACTGGTGGGCCCAAACTCCTTTTCAATATCTTGCATAACAGGTAGTTGCTAGTGGAGGAGTGTGCTTAGCTGACCTTTACCATCTGCCCTTCGTTCAAATTCTGGTAGCCCGCCGAAATCACCTCGTCGCCGGGCTTCAGGCCGCTCGTGATTTCCTGCTTGCCGTTGTAAGTCTGGCCGGTTTTGATGACGCGCTTCTGCGCCGTGGCCTTGCCGGCCTCGCGGCCCACCACCAGCACGTAGGCATTTTCCTCGTCGTGCTGAATCAAGTCGACGGGCAGCACGGTGGCGTTTTGCTTGCCGTAGTTGCGGATGCGCACAGTAGCCACCATGTTGGGGCGCAGGCGGGCGGCCGCGTCAGCCGGCAGGCGCAGCTCGGTGGTGAACGTGCGGCTGGTGGGCGAGATGGTGCGGCTCACGGTGCGCACGGTGCTCGGAATTTCCTCGCCCCCGAGGTCGGGCAAACTCACCAGAGCCTTATCGCCGGCTTTAATGCTGCCCGCGTAGGCTTCCGAAATATCGGCCAGCACCTTGCCGCCCTGCCCGCTGTTGAGCTGCACCACGGGCGCACCGGGCGCTACGGTTTCGCCCAGCTTCGGCAGCACGTTATCGACTACGCCGGCGTAGGGCGCCACCACGTTATAGAGGGCCTTCTGCTGGTTGAGGGCCCCTAGGTTGCGCTGCAGGGCTTCGTAATTGCTCTTGGCTTGCAGGTACTGCACCTCGGTGCCAATCTGCTGCTTCCACAGGCCAGCCTGCTTCTCATACACCGTTTTGGCCAGGTCGAGGCGGGTGCGCAGCTCGGCAATGTTGGCGTCGAGCACGCTGGCATCGACGGTGGCCAGCACCTGGCCTTTGCGCACGCGGTCGCCGCGCTGCACGCGCACGCTGGTGAGCGTGCCGGCGGCGCGGGCCCCTACGGTGGCGTTCTGGTCGAAATCGACGCGGCCCTGCACTTCCAGGTAGCCGTTGAAGTTTTCGGGGGCCACTTTCAGTACCGATACGGGCACGGCCGCATTGGCTTCTTCCTGCTTCTTGGCGCCGGTTTTAGCTTCGAGGTCGGCAATCTTGGCTTGGGTAGCTTGCTGCTCGGCTTTCAGCTTGGCCAGCTCGGCCTGGGGGTCTTTGCTGCCGCTGCACGAGGCTAAGAAAAGGGCGGCGGCCAGCAGATAAGTGGTGTTTTTGAGCATGGGATAAAAAGTCGTTGTCATGCTGAGCGTAGCCGAAGCATCTCTACTACGCCCGTTGAGTTACTAACCTGCCGGCTGCGCGCGAGATGCTTCGGCTGCGCTCAGCATGACATTCTTATTGAAATCAGATACTCCGTTACTTGGCCTGCTGGTACAGCTCGCCGGTGGCCTTGTCGCGGTCTACCTTAGCCACCAGCACGTCGTAGATGGCGGCGTAGTAGTTGGTTTGGGCTTCGCGCAGCGAGGTTTCGGCCGTAATCACTTCCAGGTTCGAGCCCACGCCAGCCTGGAACTTGATGCGCGACACGCGGGCCACGTCGGCGGCCAGGTCGAGGTTGGACTTCTGGTTGTCGAGCACGTCCAGGGCGTTCACCAGCGTGGTGCGGCTCTGGGCGTCTTGCAGGTCAATGCTCTGGCGCAGCGTCTCGAAGCCACGCTCGATGGTTTGCTGCTGCAAGCGCGCCTGCTGCACCTGATACTTGCGCCGGAAGCCGTCAAACACCGGGATGTTCAGGGCCAGGCCCACGTTGCCGAAGCCAAACCAGTTCTGGTTAGACACGTTCGGTGCGGCGTAGGAGTTCGGCCCGCGGAAAGCAAACAAGTCCTTCACCGTTTTGGCCGAGCCGATGAAGCCATACGCCGCCGTGAGGCGCAGGGTGGGGTAGGCGCCGGTGCGGCGGTTGGCCAGGTCGAGGCCGGCCAATGCCTGCTGCGTTTCCAGCGTCGAAAACTCGATGCGGTTGTTGTAGTTGAAAGCCGCTTGCGCCTGGGGGGCCTGGCCAGTATTAGTAGCTACGGGCTGGGGGGCCGGGGTGGTAGCGTTGGTAGTGGGGGCGGGTGCGGTGGGCACGCCCCCTAGGCCATCGACCCCGCCGCCGTTGGTGTAGCTAGCTACGCCTAGGTTGCGGCGCAGGGTACCGGCATCTACCACGGCTGCGCCGAGCGAGTCGCTGAGTTGCACCTGCTGGTTCTGGGGCAGGCCCATCTGGAACTTAAGCAAAGCTACGCTCAACTCGGTGAGACGCTGCGCTTTCTGCTGCTCTACTACCAGGTTGTTGCGTTGCACGCGCAGGCGGTCCACGTCAAGCTTCTCGGCAAAGCCAGCCTTAAAAGTTTGCTGGGTTTGGTAGAGCAGGGTGTCGAGGCGCTGCACGTTGCGCGAGAGCAGCCCTAGGCGAGCGCGGGCCACTAGCGTACTGTAATAGGCCTTGCTAACTTGCTCAATTACATCAATCTCGGCCTGCTGGGTTTGCTTCTTAGCCAGGTCTTCGTACACCTTAGCTGCCTTCAGGCCGATGAAATACGAGCCATCAAACAGCAGCTGCGAAAACGAGGCTGAGGTATTACCGGCGTACTGCAAGCCTAAGGCGAATGGCTGGGGCGGCAGCGTTAACTGCTGAGTACCTAACACCTGCTGCTGGCCTGCCTGTGCCGCTGCTAAGTCACCCTGCGTTAGCAAAGTTTGCGACAAGGGAAAGCTTACTAAGCTCTTCTGCAGCTTGAAGTTGTCGGCTACGTTGGCCCCAATGTTCACCTGGGGCAGCCCCTGGCTCTTGATTTCACCCACGCGGGCACGGGCCGTTTGCTCGGCCAGGCGCTGCGACAGCAGGCTTGGCTTGTTGGCTACGGCAAAGCGCACGGCCTGGCCGAGGCTCAGGGCCAGGGGGCCGGCTCCTGGCTGGGTAGGCAGCGTGGCCTGAGCCAGCGCGGGCGCTAGCGGCATCACGGCCAGCGCTGCACCGAGCAGCGGACCGAGAAAAAGGTTTTTCATAAAGGTGAAAAACAGAGTGATAACGAAAAGCTAGGCGCCGGCGGCCGGGGCTGGCTGGCGGTAGGCCTCAATGAGTTGGTAGCCCGCTAGGGTCACCACGCCGCGCAAAAAGTGGTCGTCGAGCACCCGGTTTACCCGCAGCGGCGCAAACTGCGTTAGGGGGTAGACGTCGGGGTTAAACGTCAGCTCAATCTGCACGAGGTTGAGGCGGGCCAGCACTTCCACGTCGAGGTCGGCCCGGTACAGGCCCTCGGCAATGCCACGCCGTAGGTTTTCAGTTATCTGATTGAGAATAAAGGTGTTTTTATGGCCTTGAAATAGCCCCCAGGCAGTGGGGTGGTACTTGCGCAGGTCGTAGAATATGCTGGGGTGGATGTGGCTAAACTGCTCGTCGGCCCAGGCGGCTAGGTTGAGCATCTGCTCTACGGCGTTGGGGGCAGGCGCCTGCACCACCATGCACTCTTCCTGGATGCGCTCCATGCGCTGGCTCATGGAGGCCGTTACCAACTCGTCCTTGTTGGCGAACGCCTTGTAAAGCGTCTTCTTCGACATCGCCAAATCGGCGGCGATATCGTCCATGCTTACGCTCTTGATGCCGTTGCGCATGAACAGCTCGGTGGCATGCTGCAGAATTCGGTCCTTGATTTCCATACTTGACACTGCAAAGATACGCCGGAAACTTTAGATGGGTTCAAAGTTTCCAACTATATTTTCCTAGGTCAGCATGAAGCGCGGGTTCTTCGTTCGGCTTACCTGACGCAGCCAAGGCGCCAGTATTTTCGGAGACGGACAAATTTATGAAAATCACTTCATAATGCCAATATTATTGGCAAAAAATAACTAACTATATTGGCTGGGCTAGTAGCTTACTATCCTGGTACCTTTGCGGCCCACACATTTCCGCATCATGCCCGTTCCTGCTTTCCGCGTCGGCTTTGGCTACGACGTGCACCAGCTTCAGCCTGGCCTGCCGTTTTGGCTCGGCGGCATCGAGGTGCCCCACACCCACGGGGCCCTAGGCCACTCCGACGCCGACGTACTCATTCACGTGATTTGCGATGCGCTGCTGGGCGCCGCCAACCTGCGCGACATCGGCTTCCACTTGCCCGATACCGACCCCCAGTACAAGGGCATCGACAGCAAGAAGCTGCTGGCCGGCGTGTTGCGCCTGCTGCGCGAGCGGGGCTACGAAGTAGGCAACGTTGACTCGACTATCTGCCTGGAGCGCCCCAAGGTGAACCCGCACATCCCGGCCATGCAACAAACCCTGGCTGCCGTGATGGGCGTAGAGGCCGACCTGATTTCCATCAAGGCCACTACCACCGAAAAGCTCGGTTTCGTGGGCCGGCAAGAGGGCGTGGCTGCTTACGCCACCGTATTGATTTATAAGAGCTAGCCGTTTCGGGCGTTAGAGACCCTAGGCTGCACTTCCTTCCTACTTAATATGAAATACTCGCTGCTTCTCCTGGCCGGGCTAACCCTGCCGGCGGCCGCCCAGTCGCCGGGCAAACTGAAAGTCAAAACCAAGCGCGGGGCCAGCGCCCCCACGGCGGCCCCCATGCAGGTTACGCCGCCCGCCCCGGCGCCCATGCTCGACTTGCCGAGCCAGTACGCTACCCACTACATCACGCAGGAGCACCTGCGGCGCGACCTCTCGGTGCTGGCCTCGGATGAGTACGAAGGGCGCGAAACCGGCACCAAGGGCCAGCAAATGGCCGCCGCATACATCACCGAGCAGTTCAAGGCCGATGGGCTGACGGCGCCCGTCACGGCCAACACGGCCAACCCCTACTTGCAAAGCTTCGAGCTAGAGCGCAGCACCTGGCAGCCGGGCGGCACTGTGGCCCTAGAAGGCAAAACCTACAAGTGGCTGGAAGATTTCTACGCCTTCGGCCGCTCGCCCTTTCAGCAGGCTACTCCGGTGCAGCCGGTGTTTGTAGGCTACGGCATTGAGCAGGACGCCTACTCCGACTACGCGGGCCGCGACGTAAAGGGCAAGGACGTGCTCGTACTGGTAGGCGAGCCGCGCACCGCCGAAGGTAAGGCGGTGCTTTCGGCCGATGGCAAGCCTACTAAGTGGGGCGTTGATTTTCGGGCCAAGGCTGGGCTGGCCGCGCAGAAAGGAGCCCGTAGTGTGTTCTTCATCAGCCAAGATGCCAACTTCGCCAAGACCGAAGCCCGCCTGGCCCCGCGCATTATGCAGCCCACCATCGCGGCCGCCGAAACTGGCAACGGGCGAGCGGCCTCGTTCTTCGTGTCGCCGGCCCTAGGGCTGAAGCTGCTGAACACGACGGAAGCCAAGCTTAAAGAGTTTGAAACCGCCACAGCGGCGGCCAAAGCGCCGGTAGCTGGCAAATTCAAGCCGGCTAAGTTCACCATCTCGGCGCTGCAGGAGCGGGCCGCCGTGCGCACCGAGAACGTGCTGGGCTACTTGCCCGGCACCGACAAGGCCGACGAAGTGCTGGTAGTATCGGCACACTACGACCACTTGGGCATCATTGGCGGGCAGGTGTATAACGGGGCCGACGACGACGGCTCGGGCACGGTGGGCATGCTCAGCATTGCGCAGGCGTTTGCTCAGGCCAAGCAAGAAGGGCACGGCCCACGCCGCAGCATCCTGTTCCTGGCCAATACGGGCGAAGAGAAAGGTCTCCTAGGGTCGGAGTACTACTCCGAGCATCCCGTGTACCCGCTGGCTAACACCATCACCGACCTCAACATCGACATGATTGGGCGCACCGACGTGGCCCACGAGGGCAAGCCCGACTACGTGTACGTGATTGGCTCGGACAAGCTCTCGTCGCAGCTGCACGCGGCGCTGGAGCAGGCAAACAAGGAGCACGGCGGCCTGGAACTGGACTACCGCTACAACGACCCGCAGGACCCCAACCGCTTCTATTACCGTTCCGACCACTACAACTTCGCCAAGAAGGGCGTGCCGGTGGCTTTCTTCTTCAATGGCGTGCACGCCGACTACCACGAAGCCAGCGACGAGGTGAGCAAGATTGAGTTCGACAAGCTGGAGGCGCGGGCCCGGCTGGTATTCTACCTGGCCTGGGATCTCGCTAACCGCGATGCGCGGCCGCTGGTAGACTCGAATAAGCCCTAAGCGCAGAGTTTCGCGAAGGTGGCAAAGTTTCGCAAAGTTTTATGCACGAAAACGAGATTTCTCGCCTCATCTTGACTGCTGCGTTTCGGGTGCATACTGTGCTTGGGCCAGGGCTTATGGAAGCAGTTTATGAAGCTGCGCTTGCACACGAATTGCGTAAGGCAGGCCTGCATGTAGAAACTCAGGTGCCTTTGCCAGTGATATATGATGGTATAAAGTTAGAAGTAGGGTATAGGCTTGACCTCTTAGTGGAAAGCAAAGTGATTGTAGAGCTGAAATCAGTAGAAAGCTTTCACCCGATGCACGCTAAGCAGCTTACTAACTATCTAAAGCTTTCGGGTTTGAAGCTTGGTTTGCTCTTCAATTTCAATGTGCCTTCTCTAAAAGACCATATTATTCGCTTAGTCAATGGTCTATGACTTTGCGAAACTCTGCCACCTTCGCGAAACTCTGCGCTAATGAATAAAGCCACCGCCTTCCAAACCGACGCCGAAGCCAAAGCCTTCGACCTGGAGCACCGCCGCAAAATCCGCTTCAACATCGGCAAGTACGATGCGGCCGTGCAAACGGGCCTAGGGCACTACCACGACCACGAGCTGGCCCGGGCCCGCGCCGCCTACCTCAAAGCTGGCGTGCTGGAAAAGCTAGACGAGTACCTGCTGCAGTTCGAGGCGGCCTTCACGGCGCGCGGCGGCCGGGTAGTGTGGGCCAATACCGCCGACGAAGCGCTGGCCGAGATTGGCCGGCTGGCCGAGGCGCGACAGGCCCGCACGGTGGTGAAAGCCAAGAGCATGACCACCGAGGAAATCCACGTCAACCACTACCTGCACGAGCGCGGCGTAGAGTCGGTGGAAACGGACCTGGGCGAGTACATCGTGCAGCTCAACGGCGAGCGGCCCTACCACATCGTGACGCCCGCCATGCACCTGAGCAAGCAGGACATTGCGGGCATCTTCGTTAAGCACCTCGGCATCGAGCCCACCGACGACGCCCAGGAGCTGGTGGGCCACGCCCGGCGCCTGCTCCGCCACAAGTACACTGCGGCCGAAATTGGCATCACGGGCGGCAACTTCCTCATTGCCAAAGAAGGCGGTGTGGCCGTGACCGAAAATGAAGGCAACGCCCGCCTATCGGCCAGCTTCCCCAAGCTGCACATCGCGGTGGTGGGCATCGAGAAGCTGATTCCGCAGCTCACCGACCTTGGGCTGTTTTGGCCACTGCTCAGCACCAGCGGCACCGGCCAGCAAGTCACCGTCTACAATACCGTGTACTTCGGCCCTAGGCAGCCTGGCGAGTTCGACGGCCCGGAGGAGATGGTCGTCATTCTGCTCGACAACGGCCGCACCAACCTGCTCGCCCGGCCCGACCGCCGCGAGGCGCTGCGCTGCATTCGCTGCGGGGCCTGCCTCAATGTGTGCCCGGTGTACAAGAACATCGGCGGCCACACTTACGAAACCACCTACTCGGGCCCCATTGGCTCGGTCATCAGCCCCCACCTGAGCGGCCTGCAGGAGCACCAGCACCTGAGCTACGCCAGCAGCCTGTGCGGGGCCTGCACCAGCGTATGCCCCGTGCGTATCAACATCCACAACCTACTGCTGCTCAATCGGCAGGAGGCCGTGGGCGAAGGTCACAACTCGCCCGTCGAGCGCGTCGCCATTGGGCTGTGGCGCTGGAGCATGCGCCACCGCTGGGCCCTCGACGTGCTGCCCGGCTGCCTCAAAGATTTCAGCCTAGGGTACCTGCTCGACCAAAGCGGCTGGCGCAAGCGCCGCGAAAGCCTGAAAGTCGCCGACAAGTCGTTTCGGCAGCTGATGCAGGAGCGAGCCAGCTAAACCCGACCGGGCGCCGTACAACGGCCCATGAATAATACCCTGGAGCAGGGGCTGCGCATTGCCGCTGGCCTGGCCGGCGGCTGGCTGATAATCACTACCGTATCGGGCGCCATTCGCTCGTTTGTGCTGCCGCGCAATGAAAGCGTGCGGCTCAACGGCTTCGTGTTTGGCGGGCTGCGGGCCATTTTCGACTGGGCGGCGCGCCGAGCCAACACCTTTGCCCGGCGCGACCGCATTATGGCCCATTACGCGCCGGTGGGGCTGGTGGCCCTGCCCATTGGCTGGCTGGCGCTGGTGGGGCTGGGCTACACGGCCATTTACTGGGCCCTAGGGGTCGACGGCCTCACCAAGAGCTATGAGCTGAGCGGTAGCTCGCTGCTCACGCTGGGTACTACCTCCGAGAACGGTTTGGCCGTCAACGTCTTCAGTTACTCCGAGGCTACCCTCGGGCTGCTGCTGCTCACGCTGCTCATCTCGTACCTACCCACCATCTATCAGGCGTTTTCGCGGCGCGAGATTGTGGTGGCGCAGGTAGAGTTGCGGGCCGGCGTGCCCAGCACGGCCAGCGGCCTGCTGTGCTGGCTGGGCCACGACGGCACCTTCGAAAACGACGATACGCAGTGGGAGCGCTGGGAGCAGTGGTTTGTGGAGATTGACGAAAGCCACACCTCGCTGCCGGTGCTGGCCTTTTTCCGCTCGCCCCAGGCCGGGCGCTCGTGGGTGACGGCCGCCGGGCTGGTGCTCGACGCGGCCAACCTGCTGTTTTCGACCGTTGACGTGCCGCGCTCGCGCCAGGCCCTGCTCACCTTCGAGGCGGGCTGCCTGGCCCTGAACCGCGTGCACCGCTACTTCGACCACAAAGCTGATACGCAGCCCGCCGAGTTGCGCACCGAGCTGGAGTTGGCCGCTAGCGCTTCGGTGCGCCAGCAGTTCGAGCACAGTTGGCAGCGCCTGCAGGAAGCTGGCCTGCCCCTGCGCGCCGAGCAAGAAGCCTGCTGGCAGCACTACGAGCAGCACCGTCGCCGCTATGCCCCCGCCCTGGCTTTTTTAGAACGACTGCTAATGGCTCTGCCCCCAGAAAAATAGTGCAATTGATTGTGCGTGATTAGTGCGTTTGCAGCTACCCTAAACAGACTGTGCAGGCCGCGGGTATGCGAGTAGGTTAATAATATAATTTTAAAAAGAATTAGCTAGAATTAAAGAACAATATCGCTTGGCAGGGTAACGAGTAAACTATCTACTAAATTTATTCTATTAGCAGTGCCAATAATGGCTTAATCATTGTTTTAAGGGTGTTTATTATAGAAATAGGAAGTGTATTATCCGCCTTATTCGCATTAGATAACAGTAGGTTGTTGGACAATATTCACAAAATATTAATTGTCTTTTGTGGGGTTAGTCTGTAAATTCGCTTCGCAATAGCAGGTTAAGTGGATACAGTGAGGGAGTGCTATACTATAGTTTATGTATTACGCTAGTACTTATTTTTATGCAATATGGAGCTTGCTGGCAGGCGCTGGCCCAAACGGTAGAGCAGCGCAGCCAGGCCTGGAGCCGCACCCTCGGGGCACTCGGAATAGCGTGCCTGGTTTCGGGCGTGGCGAGCGCGCAAAGCGTTAGCAATTATTCTTTTACCCAGTCGGCGGGCACGTACACCGGCCTACCCGCTCCAAAGGTGCTGGGCGCCAGCACGACCGCCGACAACAGCGCAACGGACGACGCGGTGTACGCAGCGCCCCTGCCGTTCGCGTTCACCTTCAACGGCGTGGCCTACACCAGCCTTAGCGTGAGCACCAACGGGTTTGTCACGTTTGGCAGCGTAACGCCCCAGGTCGACCTCTACAACCCGCTAGATGCCACGACCACTTACAGCGGCGCCGTGGCCGTGCTGGCCAGCGACCTAGCCGGCAGCAGCACCGCCGGCAACCTGGGCGAGCTGAGCTACTCCACTCTAGGCAATAGCCCCAACCGGTCGTTTGTGGTGCAGTGGAAGCACTTTGCGCGCTTCGGCAGCAATAGGTCGGACGAGGACCTCAACTTTCAGCTTCAGCTCAGCGAAACCACCAACACCATTAGCCTAGTGTACGGGCCGTGCGCACTCAGTCCGCAGCCGATGCCCCAGCAGGTGGGCCTGCGTGGGCGCAGCAGCTCCGACGCAGCCAGCCGCGTGGTAGCCAACAATGGTAACTGGGATGCCTCAACGGCGGCTACCAGCGCGGGTACGGCGGCCCTGTCGTCTAAAACCTACCCGAAGGCGGGCCTCACCTACACGTTTGGGGCGCCCCTGCCAGCGGCACCCACGGCCCTGGCGTTTAGCGCCGTTACGGCGGGCGGCATGACGGTGGGCTTCACCGATAATTCGCTGACCGAGAACAGCTTCCTGGTAGAGTACAGCGCGGACGCCACCTTTGCGAATGCCAGCAGCCTGAGCATTACGAGCACTTCCAAAACGACTACTGGCACTACCTACTTGGCCGTGCTCACGGGCCTGGCGCCAGCCACCACCTACTACGTGCGGGTGCGGGCCGTGGGGGAGGCGCAGTCGGCTCCGCTACTGGGCCAGCAAGCCACGGCTGCCAGCCAGGCCATGACGGTGGCGGGGCTCAGCTACGGGCAAAGCGGTGCCCCCACCTACCGGGGCTACACCGCCCAGGCCCTGACGAGCCTACTGGTGCGCACCACTGGCACGGCCAATCCGCCCGCGCTGAGTAGCCTGACCTTCGACTTGGGCAGCACCAGCGGGGCCGACCTCGGCGCGCTGCAGCTGTACCGCACGGCTAGCAGCATCTTCGACCCCGCCACGGCTACCCTGCTGCCTACTACGGGCGGGCTGCCGCTGGCCGGCCACACCTGCACCTTCGCCCTGAGCAGCCCCGACCCCCTAGGGCCCGGCACCACGTACTACTGGCTGACCTGCGACGTAGCAGCCACCGCTACTCCCGGCCACTCGCTAGGGGCAGTACCCACGGCGGCCATTATTGGCGGCAGCAGCTATACCGCGTTTGCCCTGAGCGGCTCGGCGACGACCCGGCCCATCGCCCTGCCCCTCAACGGCACCTACACCGTGGGCACGGGCGGCGACTACTCGACGCTCACGCAGGCCGTAGCCGACCTGACGCGGCGCGGCGTGGCTACCGGCGCGGGCACGGCCGGCGTCACCCTGGCCCTCACCAACCAAGCCAGCACGACGGTATACAACGAAGCCAACGGCGAAGCCTTCCCGCTGGTGTTGCGCACGGCTGCCGGCATGGACGCCGCCCACCGCGTTACCATTCGGCCGGCCAGCGGCGTGCAAGCCAGTATCAGCGGCAGTGCAACTGGTTCGGCCATCGTGCTGAGCCAGGGGGCCGACTACTTCACCCTCGACGGGGCCAACACGCCGGGCGTCAACACCCGCGACCTTAGCATCACCAATACCAGCACGGCGGCCTCGGCCGTGGTGTGGCTGCAAAGCCAGGGCCTAGGGGCCGGCGCCAGCTACAACGAGGTGCGCAACCTGAACCTGCGGGGCGGCACCATCACCAACCTCACCTTTGGGGTGCTGGTGGGCAATACTAGCTTGGAATTCACTAGCAAAGGCGCCGACAACGACTACGTAAACATTGAGAACAACACCGTGGCTAATTGCTACGTGGGCATACTGGCGGCTGGCACTACCACCACCTCGGCGGGCGGCCTCGATGGCCTCAGCATCCGGGGCAACCTGCTGGGGCCGGCCACCAACTCGGCCGACAACCTCGGCTACGCGGGCCTGGAAGTGAGCTATGCCGTGGCTCCCAGCCTGCGCGGCAACACCGTGCAGAACGTGCGCACCGCCGCCGACCTCGACGCCACCGGCATCTACGTGCACCATGCTACGGGCCTGACGCTGAGCGGCAACACCGTAGCCGGCGTAGGCGTACGCAACACTAATGGCCAGTTTTCGGCCTTCGGCATCTACCTGGGCACGGGCGTGGCCAACGCCACGGTGAGCGGCAACGTGGTGCGTGACGTGAGCACCACCAGCATCAGCCGGACCGGCCTGCCGACGGGCGTGGGCGTATACGTAGGCACCGCCACCCTGGGGGCCAACGTGGAGCTGAGCAACAACATGATTGGCAGCCTGGCCGGGCAGTTTGGGCCCATCGGGATGTTCCTGGATGCAGACGCGGCGCCGCAAAGCGGTATCCGGCTCTACTACAACACGGTGGGCCTGCAAGGCAGCTACGCCAGCGCAAGCGGGGCCGTATCGACGGCGCTGTACGTGCCGCTGGGCACTACCGGCATCGACAGCCGCAACAACATCCTGGCCAATACCCTGACGGGCAGCAACCAGAATAGCCAGGGCTACGCGCTGTATAGCCCGGCCGGCGTGGCCAGCTACACCGCCAGCAACTACAACAACTACTACGTCAAAGGCCCGCAAAATAACCTGGCCGTGGTGGGCGTGGGCACCTGCAGCACCCTCGACCAGCTGCAAAGCTCCGCCATCGGCCTCGGCCAAGATGCCCAGTCGCTGACCCTGAACCCCGATTTTGCTTCCGACACCGACTTGCACATCGACAACCGGAATTTAGCCGTCGGCACCCCCCTAGGGAGCATCGCGGTAGATATCGACGGCGATAGCCGCAGTGCCACGGCGCCCACCATCGGGGCCGACGAGCTGCAGGCCCTGAGCGTGGACGTGCAGCCGGTGGCCCTGGCCGCCCCGGCCGCTGGCAGCACCTGCTTTGGTAGCACCGAGCCGGTGGTGGTAGCCGTGCGCAACACCACCACCGCTGCCCTCGACTTCACGCTGCACCCGCTGCTGGTGATGGTAACGGTATCGGGTCCCGTCAGCCGCTCGTTTACCACCACCATCAGCACCAACGCGGGCAACCCCGGCGGCCAAACGCTGGCGGGCGGCGCCACCGTAAACGTGCCCCTACCCGGCACGCTCAACATGACGGCCACGGGCAGCTACGCCTTTGCCGTGACGGCCACTGCCGCCGGCGATGGCAACACCGCCAACGACCAGCTAGCTCCCGAAACCCGCGTCAACAACACGCCCGCCATGCTGCCGGCCGCGGCCGCGCTCAGCCTCTGCGGGGGCAGCAGCACCAGCATCACTTACGCCGGCTACGGCAGCTTGAGCGTGAGCCCGATGACGGGCGTGAGCATCAGCGGCTCCACGGTCACGTTCAGCCCCAGCGCCACCACGCGCTACGCTATCACGGGCACCAGCCTCGATGCAGCGCAGTGCCCGCGCACGGTGGCGGCCACCATCACCGTGAACACGAGCACCACCTGGACCGGCGCGGCCGGCTCCGACTGGTTTGCCGCCGGCAACTGGACCAACTGCGTACCCTCGCGCGCCACCGATGCCGTGCTGCCCGCCGGTGCCCCCACCTACCCGCGCCTCGATGACCCCAGCGCCACCGCCGAAGCCCGCTCGCTGACCCTGTCGGCGGGGGCGTCCCTTGGTCAGAGCGCCGGCACGCTCGCCCTCTACGGCGACTTCACCAGCGCCACCGACGCTTCTCTGCTCACCCTGACCGGCGGCGCCGTGGAGCTGCGCGGCACCAAGCCGCAAGTAATGGGCGTGGCGTCGCTGTATGACCTGCGCCTGAGCTTGGGCAACGCCCTGGCCACGGCTACCCTAGGGGGCGACCTGACCGTGAGCCACACCCTTACCCTCGCCCAGGGCGTGCTCGCCACCGACCGCTACGCCCTGACCCTGCCCGCCAGCGCCACCCTGGTCGAAACCGAAACCAGCTACGTGCTGGGCCAGGTGCGGGTGCCGGGCCGCTCGCCCGGTGCCGGCCAAGCTGAAACCTTCGGCGGTATCGGCCTCAAGCTCACGCCCAGCGCCAGCTCGGCCGTGCTGCCCGGCGCTACCACCGTGGTGCGCACCACGGGCGTGGCCCTGCGCGGCGTGGCCACCAGCCAAAGTATCCTGCGCTACTTCGACATCCAGCCCACCGTCGACCAAAACCTGGACGTGCGCTTGGACCTAGCGTTCTGGGAGCATGAGCGCAACGGCATCGCCACTAGCAACTTGCAGCTGTTCAAATCGACCACCGGCACCAGCGGCCCGTGGCTAACCCAGGCGGCCACCGTTACCAGCCCTACCAGCGTCAGCCAGGACCACATCACCGATTTCTCGACCTGGACCCTGGGTAGCACCGCCAACCCGCTGCCCGTCGAGCTAAGCCAGTTCGACGCCACCCGCCAGGGCGCCGACGCCCTGCTGACCTGGACCACCGCCAGCGAGCTGAACAACCGCGGCTTCGAGGTGCAAGCCAGCACCGATGGCCAGGCGTTCCAGGCCCTCGGGTTCGTGGCCGGGGCCGGCAACAGCGCCACCACCCGCCGCTACCGCTACCTCGACCAAGCTCCCGGCAAAGCTGGCCTGCGCTACTACCGCCTGCGCCAGCTCGATGCTAACGGCACGGCCAGCTACAGCCCGGTGCGGACCCTGGCCTTCGAGGCCGCTACGGCCGTGCTGGTGCAAGCCGCGCCTAACCCCTTCAGCAGCAGCCTGTCGGTAACGTTCACGCTGCCCGCCGAGGCCCCCGTAGCGCTGGCCCTCACCGATGCCCTAGGGCGCCCGGTGTACCAGCAGGCGCTGGGGACGCTGCCAGCTGGTCCGCACCAGTCCGCCCTCGACAACCTGGCCGCGCTACCCTCCGGCCTCTACCTATTGCGCGTAACCGTAGCTGGCAACGCGCACACGCTTAAGGTGGTGAAGGAGTAGTAGGTTAGGATAAAAAAGAAGGGCCTGCGGAGTATTACTCCGCAGGCCCTTCTTTTTACGGTATCTACGTTACTCATCTGGCAGAATGTTAACGTCCTGCACCAGCACCATGCGCTCGATTTCGCGGCCCCTAGGGGTGTTGGCCAGGCCACCCAGGGCGGTTTCCTTGTAGCGCGTTTCCATGCTCTGGCCCACCTCGCCGAGGGCCGCCACGCACTGGTCAACGGGAATAACGGGGTCGATGCCGGCGATGGCAATCTGGGCCGAGGAGAAGGCAATGGCCGCCGCCGAGGCGTTACGCACCACGCAGGGTACCTCCACGAGGCCCGCTACTGGGTCGCACACCAACCCCAGCATGCACTGGATGGTGATGGCCACGGCAGCGAAGGTTTCGGCTACCGAGCCCCCCAGGCAATACACGATGGCCCCCGCGCCCATGGCCGCCGCCGAGCCGGTTTCGGCCTGGCAGCCGCCCACGGCCCCGGCCAGCGAGGCGTTCTGCTCAATGATGAGCGCCACGCCCGCCGCCACCAGCAGCCCTTCCAAAATCTTTTGGTCGGGCAGGTTATGAATGCGCTGGATGGTGGTGAGCACGCCCGGTAAGATGCCCGAGGCGCCGGCTGTAGGCGCGGCCACCACTCGGCCCATGCACGAGTTCACTTCCTTGGCCCCTAAGGCGCTGGTAACGAGCTGCTTGAACTCGGGCGAAAGCACCGTGATGGGCGAGGCGGCCAGCTTCTTGGCGCCGTTGTTTATCATGCCCGAGCGCGAAGTCATGTCGCCGGTCAGGCCGGTGTGCACGGCGTCGCGCATCACGTCGTAGACCCGCTGCAGGCCCGTCCAAATGGTCGCTTCCTGCGCGCCTTTTTGCTCAATCTCGTAGTCGAGCACGGGCTGGTAGAGGGGCTGACCGGTGGCCGCGCAGTGCGCTTGCCAGGAAGCAAAATCGGTGAAGAGGAGCGACATGGGTGGGGGAGGGATGGGGAAGCAGTACGACAACACCGCGCCGGGGTAAAAGCTTCCTAGCGTAGAGTGACAAATGTCAGGCTCATTCGGAGTCCGTAGTAGAGGTTTCCGAGCCCTTGGGCGTAGAAAAAGCGCGAACCAACGATTTACGCCGATTCGCGCTTGAGCTACCGGACCCTAACGTAGCTACGCTGACCCTATGCTGGCACTACTGGGCCGCCGGCTCCTTGGTCGTCACCAGCTTAATAGAAGCCGAGTTGATGCACAGGCGCAGGCCGCTGGGGGCCGGGCCGTCGGGGAAGACGTGGCCCTGGTGGGCGTCGCACACGTTGCAAAGCGCTTCCACGCGCACCATGCCGTAGCTGGTGTCTTTCTTGTAGCGAATCACGTTGTCCTCGACGGGCTGCGTGAAGCTGGGCCAGCCAGTACCGCTTTCAAATTTGGTGCGCGAGTCGTAGAGCGGGGTGTTGCAGCACACGCAGGCGTAGAGGCCGGCTTCGTGCGCCTCGCAGTATTCGCCGGTGAAGGCGCGCTCGGTGCCGTGCTCACGCGTGATGTGGTACTGCTGGGGGGTAAGTTCTTTTTTCCACTCGGCATCGGTTTTCTCGACGCGGCGGGGCGGCTCGGGGCTGCCGTGGTTGGCCAGCCGGATAACATCATTCCAGGTTTGCATGGTCGTATAGTAAATGAGGAGGTATCGCTCTCTGCCAAACGCACGCCAGCCCCCGAAAGTTAAAAGCAGGCCCTAGGGCAGGGGAGCAGGCTCGGGGCACGCCGCCTGAGCGGTGGCTTCGGTGGTGCTGGCTGGGGCGGCCTGCCCGCGCATATAATGCTCGCGGCCCCAGGCATAGAGGGCGTCGAGCACCGGCTGCAAGGTGCGGCCATAGGTGCTCAGGCTGTACTCGACCCTCGGCGGCACCTCGGCGTACACCTGCCGCTGCACAATGCCGTCGTGCTCCAGCTCCTTCAACTGCTGGGTAAGCACCTTCTGCGAGCAGCCCACCAGCCGCTGCAAGCTGCCGAAGCGCAGGGTTTGGTCGCGCAGGTGCAAGAGGATGCTGGTTTTCCACTTGCCTCCTACCATACCCACGCTGGCTCCCACGGCGCAGCCATATATCTGGGCTTCTTTATTATTCATAAAATAAGTAATTGATTTACAGCAATAGTTTCTAAAAAGTGGTTGCCTTACAAAAAGGTGCCTACTTGACAAAAGTACGCTAAGCCCCCGAGCTTTGCCTTACTAACTCAGTACTAGTAGCCGAGCAGCGTGCCTCCTGGCTCGCTCCTTACCTAGCCTGTTATGGGCTGCCCTGGCCTAGGCCCCGTGCAGCTCGATAATCCTCTTTATATGGAATCTAACACGTTGTTTACCGGCTTCAGCCTCAAGTCGCTGCACTTGAAAAACCGCCTCGTAATGGCGCCCATGACGCGCGAGTTCTCGCCCGGTGGCGTGCCCGGCCCCGAGGTGGCCGCTTACTACCGCCGCCGGGCCGAGGGCCAGGTGGGCCTCATTTTGTCGGAGGGCACCGCAATCGAGCGCCCGGCCGCTTCCAACACGCCCAACGTGCCGCACTTCTACGGCGAGCAAGCGCTGGCCGGTTGGCAGTACGTTATCGACGAGGTGCACGCAGCCGGCGGGCAGATGGGCCCGCAAATCTGGCATATGGGCCTGATTGGCGAGCACGCCTCGGGCCAGCACGCCAGCTACCGCACCGAGCAGCAAGAAGGCCCCTCGGGCCTGCTTAAGCCCGGCACCAAGGGCCTAGGCCGCGCCATGACCGAAGCCGACATTGCCGACACCATCGCCGCCTTCGGGCAGGCTGCCGCCGATGCTAAGCGCCTGGGCTTCGACTGCCTAGAGCTGCACGGTGCCCACGGCTACCTCATCGACCAGTTTTTCTGGCCCGGCACCAACGAGCGCACCGACCACTGGGGCGGCGCCACGCTGCCCGAGCGCAGCCGCTTCGCTGTAGAAGTAGTGCGCGAGGTGCGCCGCCGCGTGGGCCCCGACTTCGCCGTACTCCTGCGCCTCTCGCAGTGGAAGTAGCAGGACTACACCGTGAAGCTGGCCGCTACCCCGCAGGAAATGGAAGCCTGGCTGACCCCAATGGCCGATGCCGGCGTGGACATCTTCCACTGCTCGCAGCGCCGCTTCTGGGAGCCCGAGTTCGAGGGCTCGGACCTCAACTTTGCCGGCTGGGCCAAGAAGCTAACCGGCCAGGCCACCATCACGGTAGGTTCCATCGGCCTGAATGGCGACTTCATGGGCGCCTTCCGGGGCCAGTCGTCGGAGGCCGCCTCCATCGACGAGCTGCTACGCCGCCTCGACCGCCAGGAGTTTGACCTCGTAGCCGTGGGCCGCCCCCTGCTGGCTGACCCCAACTGGGTCGAGAAAATCCAGGCAGGCCAGGCAGTTGAAAACTTCAGCGCCGCCGCCCTAGGTACGCTGCACTAAGGAATCAATAACGTCTGTCATGGCCGCGCTGCGCTCGCCATGACAGGTGATTTTTAATCTGTTGGATTTGTAGGCAAGCCCTTACTGCCACTCCCTCAGTAGCTCCTGCGCCAATGGCCAGGGCCCATGCCCACTCGCCACGTTGATGTGGCCGGCTGGGCCAATGTTAATGAACTCGCTGCCCCAGGCGGTGGCAAATTGCCGGGCCCGCCCCTGGCTCACCCAGGGGTCGTTGGTGCTGGTCACGACCTTGCTGGGAAACGGCAGGCGTTGCAGTGGCATGGGCCCGAAGCCGGTAGTCGGAAACGTGGCGTACTGCGCGGTTTCGACGTCGCTGGGCGCTACCAGCAGCGCGCCCTTGATGCGGTGGTCAACCTGCCCCGCCCAGTGCGCCACCGTAATGCAGCCCAGGCTGTGCGCAATGAGCACCACCTGGCTAAGGTCCTGGCCGGCCAGCGCCTGCTCGAGGCTGGCCACCCAGTCGGCCCGGTCGGGCGCGTCCCACTCTTGCTGCTGAATGCGGATGAATGCCGGGTCCGACTGCTCTAAAAGCGTCTGCCAATGGCCGGGGCCCGAGTTGCCCAAGCCGGGCACGATGAAAAAGCGCGTGGTGTCTTGCATGGCCAAAAATAGCCGCTTAGCCAAGAAGCAGACGTGCCTTACTGCAAGCTGCCAGGGCTTCGAGGCCGGCCGGGGGCCTAGGCGGTGCGCTAGTGTTGGGCTATTTTTCGGTGCCGGCAGCTAGCGCCAAAACGAAAGTCGCGTATAGGTGGTAGTGCACTGGCCGGGCGCGACCTTGGTTGCCTTGCCGCCCGGCAACTTACTTCGCCCCATGAATATTCTGACTGCCGCCCAAACCCACGACCTCGACCGCGCCACCCTTGCCGAGCAGCACGTCACCTCGCTAGCCCTGATGGAGCGCGCCGCCCAGGCGCTGCTGCGCTGGTTCGAGGCCCGCTTCCGCCAAGAGAAGCCGGCCGACACGCTGGTGCTGTGCGGCCCCGGCAACAATGGCGGCGACGGCCTGGCCCTGGCCCGCCTGCTGCACGAGGCCGGCTACCCCGTGCGCGTGGCCCTACTGCCCGCCCAGAAATACGCCGACGACTACGAGCACAACCTGCACCTGCTGCCCAAGGTACTGAACGTGCGCACCTTATCGGCCAGCTCGCTGCCCATTCTCGACGCCGATACGCTGGTGGTGGATGCCCTGTTTGGCACCGGCCTCGACCGGCCACTCACGGGCCTGGCCGCCGACCTGGTAAGCCACCTCAACGACAGCGGCGTGCGCGTGCTGGCTGTGGATGTGCCCACCGGCCTACTGGCCGACGAGCCCCAGCCCGACCCGCAGTCACCGGTGGTGCAGGCCACCTACACCGTCAGCTTTGGGCTGCCCAAGCTGGCGTTTCTGCTGCCCCAGAATGCGCGCTACGTAGGCGAGTGGTTTGTGGAGGATATCCAGCTCAGCCAGGTATTCATCGGCAAAACCGCCACGCCCTGGCACCTCACCGAGCTGCCGTCCACTACGCCGCCCCCGGCCTGGCCGCTGCGCTCGGCTCCTAGGCCCGAAGTGTACTTGCCTAAGCGCGAGCAGTTTGCTTACAAGAATACGTATGGCCACGCCCTGCTGCTGGCGGGCAGCCGCGGCAAGATGGGCGCGGCCGTGCTCAGCGCCGGCGCCTGCCTGCACGGCGGCGCGGGCCTGCTCACGGTGGCCGTGCCCGGCTGCGGCTACGACATCATTCAAACGACCCGGCCCGAGGCCATGTGCCTGCCCGACGCCGACCCCAACCACCTTAGTGAGCTGCCCGACCTCGAGCCCTACCAGGCTGTTGGCATTGGGCCGGGCCTAGGGCAGCACGAAGGCAGCCGCACAGTGCTCGAGCAGCTGCTGCGCCAGGCCGGCGAAGCCCAGCTGCCACTCATCATCGACGCCGACGCGCTGAACCTGCTGGGCCAGCACCGCGAGCTGCTCGACCTGCTGCCCGAAAACACCGTGCTCACGCCCCACGTGGGCGAGTTCACCCGCCTCACCGAGAAGGTAGACGATGACTACCGACGCCTGGAGTTGCTGCGCGATTTTGCCCAGCAGCACAAGTGCCTGGTGGTGCTGAAGGGCGCCTATACCGCCGTGGCCGCCCCGGATGGGCAGGTGTACTTCAACAACACCGGTAACCCCGGCATGGCCACCGGCGGCAGTGGCGACGTGCTCACTGGCCTGCTGCTGGCCCTGCGCGCCGACAAGCGCCTCTCGCCCCTAGCAGCGACCCGCCTGGCGGTGCTGGCCCACGGCCTGGCCGGCGACCTGGCCGTAGCCCACACCGGCGAGGCCGGACTGGTGGCCGGCGACCTCGTGCGCCACATCGGCCCCGCCCTGCAGAAGCTGACGCTGTAAAGTCAGTACCGCCTAAACAGCGCCAACGAAAAATTTATCTGTTGCTCACGCAACGCCCTAGGGCCCCGGTCCGGTCAATGCCTTACCAGCCGCCTGGCTGAGAGTGGTTAACCTACCCGCGCCCTATGAAACGACTGCTACCTACCCCGCCCGCCCGGCTGCTCGTGCTGCCGCTGCTGCTCCTGCTCGCTTGCAACCGCCAAGACGTGGAGCCCGATAACTATACCCTGGCCTACGCCGACTACCGGCCGCTGCTGCTCACCCGCACCGCCCTCGAAAGCGCGGTGGCCGCCCTGCCCGCCCAGGCCATGCACAATACCGGCAAGATTTACACGTACGGCAACTACGTGTTCATCAATGAGAAATACGAGGGCCTGCACGTCATCGACAACCGCGACCCGGCCAGTCCGCAGCCGGTGAGCTTCCTGCGCATTCCGGGCAACGTGGACCTGGCCGTGCGCAACAACATCCTCTACGCCGACAGCGGTCCCGACCTGGTCACCTTCGACCTCGGCAACCCGGCCGCCCCGAAGCCCCTAGGGCGCGTGCGCGACGCCTTCCGCGAGCTGCCCATGCCCGTCGAGGGCGTGCTCGAAGACGCCTGCCAGCCCGCCAACCGGCCCCCGAGCACGGTGGTAGTGGGCTGGCGCAAGCTGGCCGCCGGCGAAGCCGTGCCGGTAAAGGTGCCTTCCTTCCGCGGCGGGCCACTGCCCATGTTTTTCAGTAATAGTTTAAGCTCCAGCGCCGCCTCGCGGACCGATGCCGGCACGGGCAAGGCTGGCTCGCTGGCCCGCTTCACCATCCTGGGCCAAACGCTCTACACAGTGGATACGCAAAGCCTGCATCTCTTTGATTTGCAAAATCCTACCGAGCCGGTGGCCGGCAAAGTGGTGCCGCTGGGCTTCGGCATCGAAACGATTTTCCCGCGCGACCACTACCTGTTCCTGGGCTCGCAAACCGGCATGTTTATTTACGACGTAGCCACGCCGGACGCCCCCAAGTACGTGAGCGGCATCAGCCACGCCCGGAGCTGCGACCCGGTGGTGGTCGATGGCAACTTTGCCTACGTGACGCTACGCTCGACGGTGGCCGGCGCGGCCAGCAGCGGCAACACTCGTTTCGTGGGTGGCTGGGGCCGCTGCGGAGGCAGCACCCAAACCGATGAGCTGGACGTTATCGACATCAGCACCATTAATCAGCCCCGGCTGGTGCGCACCTACCCCATGAGCGGGCCGCTGGGCCTGGGGACTGAAAACGGCCGCCTCTACGTGTGCGACGACGGCCTGAAGGTATTTGACACCACCAAGGCGCCCGAGCTAACCCAGCTGCAGCAAGTGCGCGCCAGCCTCACCGACGTCATCCCCAACGGCGACTACCTGCTGGGCGTGGGGTCGGGTGGCCTCTACCAATATTCGGTAACCGGGCCGGCCCTGCGGCAAGTGAGCTTGCTGCCCATTAACCCCACCGAGTAATGCCGCGGCATACGTACTGGCAAAGCGCCGCCGGGCTGGCTTTATCACTTTCGCTGGCCCTAGGGGCACTGCCGGCCGCAGCCCAGACGCCCGCCGGCTGGGCCCTCAAGGCTACCCCGCAGCACCTCGTGCTCAGCGGCTACTGGCTGGAAGCTGAGCACGCCCGCCCCGGCCACCCGCGTCAAACCTTTACCCTAGGGCCGCAGCTGTACTGGGGCCCCGCCGGCCACCCCGACGCGGTGCGCACTGGCGCCGAGCTCAACCGCGACCCCCGCGTGCGGGGCGGGGGCCTGCAGCTGCAGCACCGCTTCTACCTGGGCGCGGGCCAGCCCGACGAGGCCGTGCCCACTGGCTTTTACCTCGGCTACGGGCCGCAGGTGGAGGTATTCCGGCTGAGCGTGGCGCGCCTGCAGTGGTATGAAGAACCCAGCCCCTACGGCACGCCATACATCACCTACGGCCTGGTGCGCCACCCCGAAACGGTGCTGCGCTACGGCGTGGCCGGCCAGCTCGGCTACCAGTGGCGCCTAGGGGCGCGCGGGCTGCTCGACGTGTACGCCGGCCTGGGAGTGCGCAAGAGCCACTACTGGTCGGAGTACAGCGAGAGCCAGTTCCGCAGCGGCCCTTCCGACTACGCCCACGAGGGCTTCTACGTGCCGGCCGGGTTCAAGCTCGGGGTGGTGCTATAGCCGCGAGCGAGCGTGGTTTTAAGAAGTAAGAGAACGTCATGCTCATCTGGCGTCCGCACAGCCGAAGCATCTCTACTGCGTAAGTAATTCTAACGATTGAAGTTAGTTACGCAGTAGAGATGCTTCGGCTGTGCGGACGCCAGATGAGCATGACGTTCCTCTGTTAATACCTTACGCTTTAGAAAAAAATGCGCGTAACCCAGGTGATACTTTGCGGCAGCAGGGATTAACCAGTACTCCTCTCCTCGCTTCTGCCATGCCCGCGCTTGCCACTGCCCCCGCCCCGCCGCCTCTCGCCGCCGACCTGCGCCAGGCCCTGCTAGCCGACCGCGACTGTATCCTGACGCAGCTCTACCGGCGCGCCTTTCCGGCCGTGCGGCAGTACGTGTTGCAAGGTGGCGGCCGCGACCAAGATGCGCAGGACGTGTTTCAGGACGCACTAGTAGTATTTTACGAAAAGGTGATGGCCGGCACGCTGGTGCTCACCGCCGAGCCGGGCACCTACCTGGTGGCCGTAGCCCGCCACTTGTGGCAGCGCGAAGCCACCCGCCGCGCCCGCCACCCCCATACCGGCCTGGAAGCAGTGGAAAGCGAGGTGACCGACGAAGCCCCCGCCGCCGAAGCTGCGCCGCTGTCGGTGCAGGCCCAGCTAGCGCAGCTAGGCGAGAAATGCCGCAGCATCCTGCTGGCGTTCTACTACTTCGGGCAGCCCCTAGGGCAGATAGCGGCTACGCATGGCTACCGCAGCGTGCGGTCGGCGACGGTGCAAAAGTTTAAGTGCCTGGAGCGCCTGCGGACGGCGGTGCGTGCGGCGGTTCCCACCTTATTTGCCCAGTAGCCATGCGCCCCGAGCTAGAACGCCTGCGCCGCCTCGAAGAGCACCTGCTGGGCGAGACCGCCCTGCTGCCGCTAGATGCCGCCCTGCCTGCCGACCTCGACCTGCAGCGCCAACTGTATGCCGGGCTGCGTCAAGCCGGCCGCCAGCAGCTACGCCGCGAGCTGGCCGCCATCCACGAGCGGCTGTACGGCCCGGCCGCCGGCCGCTGGACCTGGACCGCCCTGGCCGCTGGCTGGCGGCAAGTATTCGTGCGCCGGACGCCTCAGGCTTAGGCAGCCCACCTATCCTCCTGCATTTTTTCTGTGGGTACTTTTTCGCTGCCAGCTAATGCTGGCTAGCTGGCCTGTGCCTGCCCGTTTCTTTCCCCTACCTACGCATGCTTACCCAAATAGAATTCCGAAAATTTGCCGTTACAGACCAAGGAATAAGCGGCTTGGCCGTGGACCGCTACTGCCACCACGTAGAAGGACTGGCGCGGCCCTGGGTGACGAACATGACTCGCTCGGTGATTGAGGAACGCCCGACGCGCTTCGCCGAAATCGACGTGTTCTCGCGCTTGATTATGGACCGCATTGTGTTCCTAGGGCAGGCCGTGGACGACAATATTGCCAACATCATCAACGCGCAGCTGCTCTTTCTGGAGTCGGTGGATGCGCGGCGCGATATCTTGCTGTACATCAATTCGCCGGGCGGCTCGGTGTACGCCGGGCTGGGCATGTACGACACCATGCAGTACGTGCGGCCCGACGTGGCCACCATTTGCACGGGGCTGGCGGCCTCGATGGGGGCTTTCCTGCTGTGCGGCGGCGCCATCGGCAAGCGCTCGGCCCTGCCCCATTCCCGCGTCATGATTCACCAGCCCAGCGGCGGCGTGCAGGGCCCCTCGGCCGATATCGAAATCACGGCCCGCGAGGTGGTGAAGCTGCGCCAGGAGCTGTACGGCATCTACGCCGAGCGCACCGGTAAAACTCCGCAGCAAATCCACGACGACTCGGACCGCGACTACTGGCTGCGCGCCGACGAGGCCAAGGAATACGGCCTGATTGACGAGGTGCTGACCCGCCCGCAGCCCAGCTAAGTCGGCAGCTCCGTGCGGCTCTACACCACGAAGTAGGCCGCGGCCTGCACCAGCAGCACGCCGTCGGCCACGAGGGCGAAGAAGTAGTCGCCGCGCGTGTCGCGGGCCACGGCAATAACCCAGGCCGCCAGCGCGCCCGGCAGCAGCACCTCCGCGGGGTGGGCGCCGCGCCACAGGCCCAGGGCCAGCGCGCCGGCCAGCAAGGTCAGGCTCACGACCTTGGCCCCCGTCAGGCCCAGCACCACGGGCATGGTTTGCAGGCCCGTGAGGCGGTCGCGGCTGTAGTCGCGGATGTCGAACACGATGGCCAGGGCCGACACCAGCAGAAAACGCTGCAGCAGCAACTCGTTCAGCGACCCTAGGGGGTGGTGCAGGGCCAGGGCCGGCAGCTCCACCGTCACGATGGACCACACCCCGCCGATGAGAAAGACCTTGAGCAGGGGCACCTCGCGCAGGGCCCGCCAGCGGCCCCGCCAGGGCAGCAGCGGCAGCGAGTAGCCCAGGGCCAGCGCCGCCAGCGGCAGCAGCAGCGGCAGGTAGTGCAGCCAGCCGTCGAGCAGTAGCAGCACCGCCCCCCCTAGGGCCGCCGCCGCCGCCAGGGCCGCCAGGGGCCAGCGGTGCGCGTGTATCCAGGCTTTGCGGCCCGAGGTGCCCACCGGCTGCCGGTGCTTGAAGGGCAGCACAGCGTCGAGGTTGTAGGTGAGCACCGTGACGGCAAATACTAGCCCCATCACGTGCCGCCCGGTGGGCCCGAAGCCACCCGGCAGCAGCTGCAGCGCTACCGCCGTTTGGGCCGCCGCCGCCAGCGCCAGCCAGATGCTGCTAAACAGCAGCGCATCGAGCAGGCGCAGGAATAGGGGGCGGCGAGAAGGCATGCGTAATAGGTACGGGAGTACTAGGGAATGAGCGTGATGGAGCCTGCAGGGCCTAGAGCCTCAAAAAGAACGTCATGCTGAGCTTGTCGAAGCATCTCTATCGAACGTCACCCGGACGATGCGGTAGAGATGCTTCGACAAGCTCAGCATGACGTTCTTTGTTGGCTATACGAGCCGGACGGCAACTATGGCCCTAGGGCTTAGGCGTTGTCTTTGCTCTCGCCGTTCTCACTCTCTACCAGGCCCTTAGACTGCTGGCGGTCGCTGAAGGTCTCGTTATAGAGCTTTACGCTCTCGTTGATGATGCGGTAGGCATCTTCGCGGCCTAAGAACTGCTTTACTTCTACGTGCTTGTTCTCCAGGGCTTTGTAGTCCTCGAAGAAGCGCTGCATCTCGCGCATCAGGTAGGGGGGCAGGTCGGCCAGCTCGTTGTAGTGGTTCACCGACACGTCGTGGGCGGCTACGGCAATAATCTTGTCGTCCTCCTCGTCCTGGTCGAGCATCTGCATCACGCCGATAACCTTGGCTTCTACCACGCACATGTGCGGAATGTCTACCGAGCACAGTACCAGGATGTCGAGCGGGTCTTTGTCGTCGCAGTAGGTGCGCGGGATGAAGCCGTAGGCGGCCGGGTAGTGCACGGCCGAGAACAGCACGCGGTCGAGCTTGAGCAGGCCGCTGTCCTTGTCCAGCTCGTATTTGCCCTTGCTGCCCTTCGGAATTTCGATGATACCAGTAACAGTAGTGGGGAGGTTGTCGCCAGCCGATACATCGTGCCAGGGGTTAAACTTATCCATGCAGAAGTGTTGTTGGAATGATTGTTGTAAATTACTGATTGTTAGAAGGTTATTGTTATTTAGGGCGGATTGCTAATCAGCCAGCAACAATCAACAACCAACAGTCAGCAGATAAAGTAGGGCCACTACGTAAAATGGCTTGAAAAGGCTAAACTACGCTAGGGCTGCAACACTTGCAGCAGCGCCGAGCCCGAAGTGCCGCTGGGCTCCTGAATGTGCAAAAACCGCGCAATAGTGGGCGCCACGTCGATGATGTGCACCTCGGCCGGGCTCTCGCCGTGGCGCACGTGCCAGCCCCAAAACAGCAGCGGCACGTGCGTGTCGTAGGCCCAGGAAGCGCCGTGGGTGGTGCCTTTTATCACGGGGTAGCCGTAGGCTTCGAGCCAGCCGGGGGCCAGCACGGCCAGCACGTCGCCCGAGCGCTCGGGGTAAAATCCATTTTGCTGAAAATGGCCCAGGCCCATCGTCCAGGCGCCGCGCTGCAGGTCGGTGGCCGTCATGGCCTGGGTAATGTGCGGCTGGTGGCGCAGGATGTCGGCCACCTCTTGCTGCACGGTGTAGAGGTCGAGCTTCTTCTGCGCCAGCAGCGGCCGGTTGAGGTATATCTGCTGGTTTTCGTAGCTCAGCACCCACTGGCCCGCGCCGTGGGCCCGCACCAGGGCCTGCTGCACCGAGTCGTGCACGAGGCCCGGGCCTACGCCGCCGCCCGGCAGCTTGTGGGCCTCCAGGAAGCCGGCGGCCTGGTCGGCGGCGTGGTCGGCGCTCAGAAATACCAAGGTTTGGCCCTTGCCCACTTGCTTCTCCACGGCGTCGAGCAGGCGGGCCAGGTCGCGGTCGAGGCGCAGGTAGGTATCTTCGGTTTCGATGGCGGTGGTGCCAAACTGGTGGCCCACGTAGTCGGTGCAGCTAAAGCTGACGGCCAAGAAGTCGGTAACGCCGCGCTGGCCCAGCTGCTCGGCCCGCAGCGCCTCCAGGGCAAAGTCGGCGGTGAGCGAGTTGCCGAAGGGCGTGGAGCGAATCAGGTCGAGGTTGCGGCTGGTGGCCTTGGGGGGCTTCTCGCCGGCGGCCTGCATGGTGGCGGCCACCGGGGCGGCCGGGCCCGCGCTCAGCTGCGGCAAATCGTGCGGGAAAACGGGCTTGGCTTCCCCCTTGAAGGCCGACTCCCAGGGCACATCGTCGGGCGTGCTCTCGGTGTACTGCCCTAGGGGTAGTAGCGTGGTCCAAGGCTGGTCGAGGTACTGGGCGGCGTGGCCCGCGGCGTTGAACTTCTGCACCCACTCGGGCAGGGCCTGCAGGTAGTAGGTGCTGGTCATGAAGGCGCCGTTGGTGCCGTCGTACCAGTAGGCGGCATTGGCGGCGTGGCCGGCGGGCAGGATGCTGCCGCGGTCCTTCATGCTCAGGCCAATCACCTTGCTTTGGAAGTTGGTAGCCAGCCGCAGCTCGTCGGTGATGGTGGTCGTCATGAGGTGCGCGGGCGACTGCTGCCCGGCGGCCAGCGTGCCACCCACCGGCTGCACGGTCTTGTCCTCGGTTACGTAGGTGCCGTGGCCGGTGGCGCGCTCATACCAGTTGTTGCCCACAATGCCGTGGTACGAGGGCGTGGTGCCGGTGTACAAGCTGGCGTGGCCCGGCCCGGTATAGGTGGGCACGTAGTTGTAGTGGCAGCTCTCGAAGCTGAAGCCCTCGCCCAGTAGGCGCTTAAAGCCCCCGTTGGCGGGGTACTTATCCCAGTAGCGGTAGAGGTAATCGTAGCGCATCTGGTCCACGACGATGCCCATCACCAGCTTGGGGCGGGGTAGCGCCGGGCCGGGTTGACGCCCTAGGGCCGGGGCGGCTAGCAAGAGCAGCGGCAGTATCTTTTTCATGCGAAAAGCCGGGTAGTGAAGACCCGCAAAGATACCGGGGCTGCGCCGGGGGCTGCACAACGGGCCATCAAGCCTGCGTTACGGATGGGTTGGGGCCGCCGCCGTAGCTTCGCGGCCATGTACTTTCCGACTGTTTGCGGCCTGCTGGTGGCGGGCGGGCTGGCGCTGGCGCCACCCCCAGCCGCCGCCCAAGAAGTTGCGCTGCCTCACCTGCGCGAGCTGACCGGTTATCTCTCATATGGTATAGTCAGCGAGAGCTTGGAGCACGCCGTGGAGGAAGGCATGAAGCTGCCCCCCGGCTACCCCACCAGCCTGGAGCAGGCCGTGCTGGTGCATCTGGAAGTAAGCCCAACCGGGCAGGTAGAAAATGCCTGCATCGTGCCGGCCGAGAAGGAAATAAATGCCGTGGTGTTCTCTGCAACACTAGCCGCCGTGCGCCAGCTGCCGGTGCTGGTGCCCGGCCGCCAAGGCGGCCAGCCAGTGCGCGTCCCCCTCACGCTAGCCATTCGGCCCGGCGTAGCCGCTGGGGTTGCTAACGCCGCCCATGAAGCCCACCAAGCCGCGCGTAACCCTGCCTACGAAGCCTACCAAGCCGCGCGCAACGACACCACCGAGGCCCGTACGCTGCGGGCCGGCACCATCCGGCCCCGGCCCGGCGAAACGCTTGGCCAGCTGCTGCACCGCACGCTGCCGGCCACCTGCTCCGACACCACTACCCGGCCGCTGCGCTACGCCTGGGTGCCAAATGCAACCGGCCCGCAACTATTTTTTGACGCCCGCGGCCACGGCGAGCAGGCAGCGTACGGCGCGGTCGTATTCGTGCTCGACCCCCTAGGCGCCGGGGTCTACCACGTGCAGGCGCTGGACCTAGAATCGATGGGCGATATAACAACGGTGAGGGCCATCTTCTTCGCCGATGCCAACCACGACGGCCAGAAAGACCTGTTGGCTTTGACTGAGTGCAGCTTGCGCGAAGAATTTATGGACCTGGGCGAGCGGCTAATAGGCCGAAAAACACATTACCAGACTACCGTCCTTTACTATCGGGGCCGCGACGCGGCCGGCCGGCCGCGCTACGAGCCGCAGTACCGCGAAGACCTGGACGAGCTAAGCACTGCCGCCGAGGTGCGGCGGGCGCTGGCGGCACCCCCGCGGCGCGGTCCAGCTTCGGCCGCCAAACGCAACCCTAGGGCCAAAACTGCGAATTAGGGAAGCTGCCGGGGCCCACTATCCCCTGGCTACCCGCGCTGCATGGCCGAGCTGAAAGGACTGATTTTTGACATGGATGGCGTGCTCGTGGACAACACCGCGTACCAGGCCCAGGCGTTTCAGGCGCTGTTTACCGACCTCGACCTGACTACCGACGCCACCCGGCTGCTGCACCGCCTCAACGGCATGCCCGCCACGGCCATCCTCAAGAGCGTGCTGCGCCACGAGGTGCCCAAGAAGCAACTAGAGGAGTACTCAACGCAGCGCGAGTTCTTGTACCGCACCATCTACCGCGACCACCGCCGGGCGATGCCGGGCCTAGTTCACTTTCTAGAAGCCGCTCGTAGCGAAGGCCTCAAAATAGGCTTAGGCACGGGCTCAGTGAATACCACCCTCAGCTACCTCATCGACTACCTCGACCTGCGCCGCCACTTCGACGTGGTAATCGGGGCCGACGACGTGCAGAAGGGCAAGCCCCACGCCGAAACCTACGTCGTAGTAGCCCAAAAGCTAGGCCTGCAGCCCGACGAATGCGTGGTATTTGAGGATGCTATCTTGGGCGAGCAAGCGGCCTACCGCGCCGGCATGCGCTGCGTAGGCCTCGCCACCACGCTCGCAGCCAAGGAGTTTCAGGCGCCGCTCACCGTGCTTAAAGACTACGTCGGCTTCACGCCCGCCAAGCTGCGCGAGCTGTTCGCCGGCCAGGCCCAGGCCCCCAAGCCTAGCAAGCTGCTGGCCAGCCGCCAGTACGCCCAGCAGGAGTAGGGGAGGAGATTTCGTCGTTTTTTACGTGTTGCAAACGGTCGTGGCTGTTGCAGAACTCAGGATGGATGTGGGCTTAGCTAGCAACTGGACTCTCCAAAGCTTAAAACTGGTCAGCCGAGTGCTAGAATGGGGCGTGCAGCGGCGTCCTCGTGGCGGTGGGTAGAGCGCGACAGCTACGCGAATGGTCTGTTTTGGCTGGTGCTTGAGTAGCTTCTTCAGATTGTACGCAATTGCACTGAGCAACATGGCCTTATGAGCCGCCGCCCGCCCCTTGGTGCCAACCCGTCGTAGTCCATAATGATGGAGCAAGCTGCCAAAGACCGGTTCGACCGTCCGTTGCCGGACCCGACGCATCTGCTGGCCCGCTCGACTGTGTTGCCGGTGCCAAGCCCGACGATAGGCCGCGTCAAAGGCCGAGCGCACAAACTTCTGCTGGGGCGCCGCTGGCGTGCAAGTCATCTTTAGCGGGCACTGCTGGCAGTCCTGATAAGCCGCGCGGTAGTTCTTGACCCAGTTGCCATCTTGGCTAGTGGCGTAGTTACGAAAGGGGAGCAGCTTGCCGGCTGGGCAGCGAAACGCATCGACCGCTGCCTCATAGGTAAAGCCTTCGGCCGCTGGTTTGTAAGCCCCAAAAACGGGAATCCAAGGCGTAATGCCCCGCTGCTCCAGAAAAGCATAGTTGAAGCCGTTGGAGTAGCCCGTATCGGCCACGAAGTCACGTAAGGTCAGCTCGTTGGCCGCTAGCCGGGTTTGCAGTCGGGGCACCAGCTCGGGCAAGTGCGTGCTGTCGCGGCGGTCGGCAAAGTCGGCTTGGATGTGGCTGATGAGGCCGCTGGCCGTGTCCACGGCCACGCTACAGAGGTAGTTGAGGGCCCGGGCTTTGCCCGGCTTGACGGAAATGCGCGCCTCGGGGTCGGTAGGGCTGTAGTGGGTTTTATTGCTCAGCAACTGGGCTTTGGGGTGGCGGGCACCCAGCCCACCCGGCGCGGCTTGCCGCTTGGCCCGCCGGGTCGCCTCGCGGCGCAGCTGGTGGGCGGGCGCGCAACGCACGGGCGCCGCTGACACCGGCGTCGGCTGCTCGTCGGCGTCGGCTAGCATTAAGCAGGGCGCTGCGCTGGCTGTCTTCTCGCGCAGACTATCGAGCGAAGCGGCCGCTTTGACGGGCGCCGAATCCACAATTTGCGTATCGCCGGCTACCAGCCCGGCGCGCACGCACTGGGCAAATACGTGGTCGAAGAGATGCTCGAAGACGGCGGAGGAATAGAGCTGGCGGGTGCGGCTGATGGTCGAGTGCCAGGGCAAGTCCTCGTCCACTTCGTAGCCCAGAAAGTAGAGAATATCCAGCCGCAAGGCACACTGCTCGATTAAGCGGCGGTCGCTGACGATGTTTTCCAAGCGCCCCACCAGCACCAGTTTGAAGAAGACCACCGGGTCGAGCGAAGGCTGCCCCGTATGACTGTAGACGGAGCGGGTTTGCTCGCGCACAAACTCCCAGTCTAACACCTCGCGTAAGCGGCGGTAAAAATTATGCGTCGGCACGCGCTCCGACAGGCGGAAGCGTAACACGACTTTATCAACGAACTGCTTGTGGCCCTGCATAGGACCAAGGTACTGCTGGCCAGCTATCTACTTCTGCAACAGCCACGGTCGTTGTCAGTACGTAAAAGGAGGTTTATCTCTTTCTCGTTAGCTGCATAGCCATTATGGTTTATCTGCTTTCTGGTGGCCATGTTGGGTTCGATAGGTCAGGCCATATTTTAGTGCTTTTCAAAGCTTGCTGCAAATTGGCCACGTCCTGACGTACATAACAGCCTGACCCGTGGAAATAAAGGCGCTTCAAGCTCGGAGGAAACTGTATTGGATTAAAATCGTGAATTTCCGTGTCGGAAAGTCCGAGTTCGCGTAAACCAGTCATTTGCCGTAGCGTAGTGGGCAGAGTGGTTAGTCGGCAATTTTCCACCCGCAATGTGCGCAACTGCTTTAAGGAACAAATCCAGTTTGGGATACAAGTTAGGCCGGTGCCCCGCACCGTTAAATATTGTAGACTAGGTAACTCGATAAGCCATGCTGGGAAAGTAGTGAGGGGCACATTAAGCAAGGTAACATGTCGTAACGTGCGTAGCTGCGTTAGTTCAGGCGGAAATAAGGCGTCGATAGAGGTTGCAGCCCCCGAATACCACCGCACAGCTAGTTCCCGCACCTGGGAGAAGAGTAGTAGTTGTGGCCCCCAGCTTGCTAAACTATCGTCTACGTACACTAGGTCTAGCTCAAGACAAAGCGAGGGCCAAGCTGGTGCTGATGGGAGATGGCCACTGTAGCTACGCGTAAACAGTTTCATAAATTGGTAACAACTTGTAAAATGGCTTACACTTCATCAAGATTCTCCTTTAAGTAAAGGAACCGTAACCCCTTAGCAATTATTGTTTCCTCGAAAATACCACGCCGGGCAACACGGCGGCGGAGGCCGTAGCCTACCTTTATTTCAAGAGTTATACGTTAAGTCAGAGTATGTTAAGCGGCAAAGAAGCGTTTGACAAGCACTGCAGCGCCACTACCCCCTAACCCGGAAACTTGCGCCAGAAGAACCGCTTGAAATACAGCTCCCGCGTTTCGTGCTCCGACTCCAGCACGCCGCCGTTCCACTGCCAGCTCTGCCACAGATTGAGCACGATGCCGGCTACCAGCAGCCCGCGCAGGCCCACCCAGCGCCAGCCGCCCCAGCCGGCGCCCGTGGCTAGCAGCGCCGCCAGCGGCAAGGCTAGCAGCGGATAGGCGCTGATGAGGGGCCGGGCGCTGAAGCCGCCGCCGTACCACCACTCTTGCCAGCTGAACGTGACCCACAGCAGCACCGGCAGCAGCACCAGCACCGGCCCTAGGGCCGCCGGCACCCAGCGCCGCAGCCACCAGGTGCCGGCCAGCGCCAGGCCCATCAGGGGCGTGTAAAGCAGCCAGCCCTTGCGGAAGCTGAATAGCCCCTCCAGGATGTGCGGGTGCAGGAAGTCGAACGACTCGCCCTGGTAGCCATACACCAGCCAGTGCCCGCTCACGGCGTGGTAGTAGAAGAGCTGCAAGCTGAGCACGGCCGCCCCGATGCCCGCGGCCATCACTAGGTGGTCGGCGTGGCGGCCCAGCACCCCCGTGCGGCGGCTGGCGGTGCCCAGGCCCCAGGTGAGCGGGATGAGCACGTAGAGCGCCTCGGTGAAGCGCGTGAGCGTGGCCAGGCCCAGAAACAGCCCGATGCCCGCCGCCCAGCGCCGCCGGGGGCTCTCGTACCAGCGGGCCGTGCAGTACAGCAGCGCTGCCTGCCACAAAAACAGCCGGCAGTGCGCAATGGCCGCCTCGTAAGTGGTATATACCAAGTAGTTGGTGCCCAGCGCCACCACGGCCAGCGTCCAGGCCACGGTAGCATCGGCGAAGTAGCGGCGCAGCAGCTTGCGCAGCACCCACAGCCCCAAGATGCCGTAGAGCAGCCCCGACACCATCACGGCCTGCTGGTAGGGGCGCGAGAAGCCATTGGGCGGGTCGCCGTGCCAGCGGGCGTAGAGGTGGGCCCCCGCAAACCAGGGCAGCTCGGTCAGGGCCACCCCTAGGGGGTATTTTATCACAACTTGGCCGTTGGGCAGGCGGTGCATGCCCAGGCGGGCTATGGAGTGGGGCCGGTCGGGCCGGCTGGCCAGCAGCAGCTTGTCCAGCGAGTCGGCCCGGCCCACGCCGCCGTACAGAAAGTAGCCGGGCAGGTAGGCGTAGTAGCCGCCGCCGTCCCAGTCAAATACCTCCTGCACCTTCCAGCGGTGGTCTTGAAACTGCGCCAGCACCAGCACGGCGGCCGCCAGCCAGAAAACGATGCGGGATTTCATGAAGCAGAGTTGGTTTTCGGCAAAGAACGTCATGCGAAGCACAGCTGTCGAATAACGTCCGATAGGCGATTATGGAAGAGATACTTCGGCAAAGCGAATACTGGACAAGCATAATATTCTGCCGAAAACCAGCTTTATCTTGCAGCTAACGCTGCTGTGTAGGTACCGCAAACCTTACAGGTGCGCAGGTCATCGTTGGCCCAGAAGCGGTTCATGATGGGCGGCAGCTGGGCCACGATGTCGGTAATCTCGGCAAACTCTTCGTAGAGCTTGTGGCCGCAGTTTTCGCAGTACCACTGGAAGCGGGTAAGTTTGCATAGCAACGCTTTGGCGCCTAGCCTAATAAGCTAGTGTCACTACGGTGAAGTAACCCATCATCTATCTTGTTTTAGTCGATAAGTGCCACTGTACAAATTTATTCGGCGTAATCATTTGGTGCCGAAAACTTCTGCTGAAACAGTATCAGCACCTGTAGCAAATGCCTATTTTCCGGCACTAACTGGTGTTCGAGCGGTTGCTGCGCTGTTGGTTTTTACATACCATGCAGTACCTAGAGAAGTGCCAACTACTACAAATTTCTTGTTAAAATGGCTGCTCAGGTTAGGGCAACAAGGTTATGTAGGAGTGAGTGTATTTTTTGTGCTCAGCGGTTTCCTTATTACAGCGCGCTACGCTAATAATATTGAGTTAACAAAAGAGTGGCTTTATCGCTATTTGCAAAATCGCTTTGCCCGCATCTATCCACTTTATTTTCTGTTAACTACATTCTCTTTCGCCGTAACGCTGCTTCACCCACGGCATACCTGGTATGAATTACCCGCCTCAGCTACTAAACTGGACGAAATAGCCGCCGTACTGCTTAATATAACGCTAACTCGCGCCTTTTTTGGTACGATGTTGTTTGTTGGTATTCCCACGGCATGGACCTTAACTGTAGAAGAAAGCTTCTACCTGGGTGCCCCTTTCTTGTTATTGCTGCTTCGGCATAACCTATCGCTAGTTTATATTTTGCCCGTGCTGTTACTATTAATAGGTATGGCTTTGGTCGCTTTTTGCCATTGGCTTCCCATTCCCTATGGATTCATGAATAGCGTAGATATAATGATAAATAATACCTTTTTTGGACGGTCCGGCGAATTTCTGATTGGCGCTGGACTAGCTTTTTGGATGAAAAAAGGGCTGCGTTTACCCTCTACCTATCCTAATGCTACTACCATTGGCACACTTGGTATTTTAGCTGCTATGGTGGCATTATCGGTCGTAGAGCACTCATTTCCTACTGAGTCGATATTTAGATTCTATACGGAAGCAGGAATAAATTATACTTTGCTTCCATGCTTAGTTGCTGTCTTTTTGTGGGGCCTTATTAATGAGCGTACTTGGCTGCAACAATTATTACAATCAAAGACTTTTTTGCTATTAGGTAAAAGCTCTTATGCTTTTTACTTGCTTCACTTGGGAGCAGTTGACACACTATTCTACATTTACGTTACCAGCAATTGGGTGGTACGCTTAGTAATTTATACTTTAATGTCAATTGGGCTCTATAAGTGGGTGGAAAACCCGCTTCAACAGCGCTTACGCGCTACCCACACTGACTAATTGAATTTAAGTTGTAAATAGCTAATATGCATTCGTGAGGTCGCTGGCTTAACCAGCTTGCACCGCTATAGGCGCCTCCATGTAAGTGCCGCAAACCTTACAGGTGCGCAGGTCGTCGTTGGCCCAGAAGCGGTTCATGATGGGCGGCAGCTGGGCCACGATGTCGGTAATCTCGGCAAACTCTTCGTAGAGCTTGTGGCCGCAGTTTTCGCAGTACCACTGAAAGCCGTCGAGCTCACCGGGCTGGCGGTAGCGCTCCAGCACCAGGCCCACGGTGCCCGCCGGGCGGCGCGGCGAGTGCGGTACCCCGGCCGGCAGCAGAAACATCTCGCCCGGCCCGATGGTGATGTCCACTGGCTGGCCGTCCTCGATAATCTTGACGGTCATGGTGCCCTCCTGCTGAAAGAATAGCTCCTCGCCCTCGTCCACGTGGTAGTCTTTGCGGGCGTTGGGGCCGCCCACCACCATCACAATGAAGTCCTTGTTGTCCTTGTAAACCTGCTGGTTGCCCACCGGAGGCTTGAGCAGGTGGCGGTGGTCGGCTATCCACTGCTGGAAGTTGAAGGGGCGAGCGACGGGCATGGCGAGAAAGCTGGGTTGAAGAAAAGCGCGCCGCGAAGTAAGGCCCTGCTGCGGCAATGGCCCTAGGGGCGGTTGGCTACCCCGGCCCGCCCCCAGCCCGGCCGGGGCCTACTTTTGCTGCCTGCTATGGCTGCATACTCTATCTTACGCTGGCGCTGGCTGGGGCTGGCGGCCCTGCTGTACGCGGGCTGCTTTGCCTGGTACACCTGGCCCCTGCCGCTAGCCTGGAGCACGGCCTTTGTGGGCACGCCCGGCACCGATGCCAATGTATTCCTGTGGAACACGTGGAATTTTCAGCGCCAGCTAGCCCTGGGGCACTCGCCCCTGCATACGCCGCTGCTGCTCTACCCCGAGGGCAGCAGCCTCTGGATGCATACCTACACGCCCGTGCTCGGCGCCCTCAACGTGCCACTGCGCCAGCCCTACCAAGCCGTGAACCTGGGGCTGCTACTGAGCTTCGTGCTGAGCGGGGTGGGGGGCGCGTGGCTGGCCGGGCGCTGGGTGCGGCAGCCGCTGCTGTGCCTGCTGGTGGGCTTCGCCTTCGCCTACACCCCCATGAAGCTGGCCCACTGGCCCGAGCACTACAACTTGTTGCTCACGGCCACCGTGCCGTTTTTCGTGGGTTCTTACCTGGCTGCGCTCTGGTTCGAGGAAGGCCGCTGGCCCCGGCTGCGCAACCCCTGGGCCCTGGCCGTAGCTGGGGCGCTGCTGCTGCTCACCTTGCTCAGCGACTACTACACCACGGCGGGGCTGCTGTACTTCGCGGCGGGCTACGCGCTGTGGTGGCGGCTGCGGCTGGGGCGCATCAGCTGGCGGCGCTGGCAGCCCTGGGCGGTGCTGGTGGCCGGGCTGGCCCTCGGGCACTTCGCCTCGCGCGGGCTGGCCCTGCTCGGGCTCGACGACCACGCCGGCTTGTACTGGGGCGGCGACCTGGGCACCTACCTCGTGCCGCCGCAGCACAGCCGCTGGCTGGGCACGGCCGCCACCCGCGCCTTCTGGACGAGCGAGCGCCTGCCCGTCCGCGACTCGCCCGAGAACGTAGCCTTCCTCGGCTACCTGCTGCCGCTGCTGCTGCTAGCCAGTCTGGTGGCCCGCGCCCGGCGCCCGGTTGCGCTGCCGCCCCTGCCCACGGTGCTGCGGCCGTGGCCAGCGCTAGTGCTGCTGTTCTTAGTATTGCCCATTCCCGAGTTGCGCTGGGCTGGCCACGACCTGCTGCGCCTGCCCACCAGCTTGGTGCATTTCGTGCCGTTTCTCAACAACATCCGCTGCCCCACGCGGCTGGTGCTGCTGGCCGCGCTGCTGCTGCCGCTGCTGGCCGCCCTGGGCCTCGACCAGTGGCTACGCGCCCGCCCGGCCGCCTGGCGCTGGGGCCTGCCGCTGCTGGTGCTGGCGGGCGTATTCGTAGAATATCAGGTAGAAAGCTACCCGCTTATCCAAGCCGATAGCGTGCCGCAAGCCTACCGGCTGGCCGCGCAAGTGCCGGGCCCCGTGCTGTTTCCGGTGCCCCTAGGGCTGCTCGACGGGGCCCGGCATGTAGGCACCTTCAACCCCGCCCAACTGCTCTACCAGACCCAGCACGGCAAAGCCCTGCGCGGCGCCTACCTCTCGCGGCTGCCAGCGGCCACCTTCGCCGCCTTTGCCCACGAGCCAGTGCTGCGCACGCTGCTGCTGGCCCAGCGCCAGCCCGATTCGCTGGCCCTGGTGCCCGGCCCCACGCCCGCCGAGCTGGCCGCATTTCAGCGGCGCTACCAGCGGCCGGTGTTCGTGGTCGAGCCGGCGTTTTACAGCCAGCCGACCCACCAGCTGCTGCGCCAATGGCTACTACCCGCTGGCTACCGCGAGCAGCTGGTGCCCGACTGGACCGGCACCTACGTGCTGCTGGCGCCAGAGTACTAGGCAACCAGAAACCAGCAACCAAAAACCCGCAACCATAAACCGTAAACCAAAACCATGAATCTCACTCCTTACCACGCCCTGGTGGGCGGCAGCACGCAAGGCATCGGCCGGGCGGTGGCCGAAGCCCTGGCCGCCGAGGGCGCCACCGTCACGCTGGTGGCCCGCAACGAGGCGACCCTGCGCGCAGTGCTGGCCGCCCTGCCCACGCCCGCCCAGCAAGCCCACCGCTACCTGGTGGCCGACTACGCCGACCCCGCTGCCCTGGCCCAAGCCGTGGCCGCCGACTTGCAGGCCCACCCCGCCGGCTACCAGATACTCGTCAACAACACGGGCGGGCCGCCCGCGGGCCCGCTGCTAACGGCCACGCCCGAGGCGTTTGAGGCGGGTTTCCGGCAGCACGTCATTTGCAACCAGCTGCTGGCCCAGGCCCTAGTGCCGGGCATGCGGGCGGCGGGCTACGGCCGCATCATCAACGTGGTGAGCACGTCGGTGAAGGTGCCGCTGCCCGACCTGGGTGTGAGCAACACCATCCGCGGGGCGGTGGCCAGCTGGTCGAAAACGCTGTCTAACGAAGTTGCCGCCGATGGCATCACGGTCAACAACGTGCTGCCAGGTGCCATCGTCACGCAGCGCCACCAGTCGCTCATCGACAAGAAGATGCGTGAAACCGAGCAGAGCCAGGCGGAGGTAGAAGCCACCATGCTCAAGGGCATTCCGGCGCACCGCTTTGGCCAGCCCGCCGAGATGGCGGCCATGGTAGCCTTTCTGGCTTCGCCGGCGGCGGGCTACGTCACGGGCACCAGCATTGCGGTAGATGGCGGGCGCATCGGCAGCCTCTAGCCGCCGTGCGGGCCCTAGGGCACCCGTTATCTTCGCCCTGCTTTTCGCTCCCCGTCTTGGTTAAGTTCGATACGCTTTCTATCGTCGTTCCGGTTTACAATGAGGCGCGCACCATCTACCACCTGCTGGATGCGCTGCGTGAGTTGCAGCTGGTGGGCGGCATTCAGAAAGAGATTATTCTGGTCAACGACTGCTCGACCGACGATTCGGCCGCCGTGGTGCGGGCCTACGCCGGCCGCTACCCGGAGCTGGGCCTGCGCCTGCTCGAGCACGCCGTAAACCAAGGCAAAGGCGCCGCCCTGCACACCGGCATCCGCGAGGCCACGGGCGACTACGTGGTGGTGCAAGATGCCGACCTAGAGTACGACCCCGAGGAGTTTAACCTGCTCATCCGCCCCGTGCTCAAGGGCTTTGCCGACGTCGTGTACGGCTCGCGGTTTATGGGTGGCAACCCCCACCGCATCCTGTTCTTCTGGCACAGCATCGGCAACGGGCTGCTCACGTTCCTCTCCAACATGATGAGCGACCTGAACCTGACCGATATGGAAACCTGCTACAAGCTGTTTCGGCGCGACATCATTCAGGGCTTGCAGCTGGAGGAGAAGCGCTTTGGCTTCGAGCCCGAGGTGACGGCCAAGGTAGCGCGCGTGCCGGGCGCACGCATCTACGAGGTGGGCATTAGCTACTACGGCCGCACCTACGCCGAGGGCAAGAAGATAGGCTGGCGCGACGGCTTCCGCGCCATTTACTGCATCCTCAAGTACGGCCTGCTGCAGCGCTAGGGGCCCTAGGGGCAGCCACCATAAAAAAAGCCCATCTGATGCGCCAGATGGGCTTTTTAGGTAGTTAGCCCAGCCTTGGCGTTAGCGCAGGGCGGTTAGCTGCACGTCGTCGAGGTAGGCGGGGGTGGTGGCGCCAGCGCGCCACAGGTAGAACAGGAAGGCCGAGTTGAAATTGGTGCCAGCCGGGAAGATTACTTCCTTGCTCACCTGCACCCACTTACCGTATTCCTTCACGCTGCTGTAGTCGAAATATACCTTGTCGAGGTCCTTGCCGTCGAGCGTTTCTTTGGTGACGAGGGCCACCTGGGCGGTCGAGTTTTTATCGGTCAGGTACACCCAGGCGTCGAAGCGCACGCCCCGGAAGCGAGTGCCGCTGAGCTGGCCCAATGATGCGAGGTAGTTCAACGAGAAGTCGCGCCCTTGCTCTACTTTGATGCTGTAGGTGCCCGAGTGCGCTTTGTCGCGGGTGAGGCTGGCGCGGTCGGGCAGCCAGCCGTTGAGCACGTCAAAATCGCACTTCATCAGCACGTCTTTGTTAGTGGCTTCGCTGTCGCCGCCGCAGGCAGCCAGCACCGCCAGGGGCAGCGCGAGTAACACTCGTTTCATATAGAGTACTTGAAGAAAAATAGGCAAAGGAGCGCCGCAAAGATAGCCGCCCCCAAATGCCCTAGGCAGCCCGCCGTGGCTACTTAGCGGGTGGGCGCGTTGGGGGCCAGCAGCACGAAGCTGCTGGTGCGGAGCAGCGGCCGGAACTGACCAGCCAGAGGCGGCAGCTGCCCAAATAACTCGGACCGCAGCAGCAGGTAGTCGAGGCCGTTGGTGCGCATAAAAGCCGTCAGGTCCTCGGAGCGCAGGCTGTGCATGTCGGGCTTCCAGATGATGCCCCGGCGGTCGAAGTACACCAGCGCCAGGTTGGGGGCTTCTTCGCCCAGCACCAGCAAGTTGGCGCTGGCTGGCACCTGCGCCGCCGTCAGGGCCGCGGCTCCGCCTTGCATCCAGTGGTAGGTGTAGTAGTCGCTGAACTTGCCGTAGGGCTCGCTGACGCGGGCGCGGTAGTAGGGCAGCCCTAGGGCCAGCAAGCCCACAATAGCCGCCCCGGCTAGCCCCGCCTGGCTTAGCTGCAGGGCCGTCTGCCGGGCACCCACCCAAGCCGGGCCAGGGCCGCCGCGCCAGCTGGCTAGCTGGGTAGCGGCCAGCGCCACCAGCAAGGCCAAGCCCGGGTAGTAGGGAGCGAGAACGTAATAGTCGTGGTCGAAAAACTGCAGGCCCATTAGCCGGAAGAACGCGTAGCCGCCCACGGCTGCCAGCGCCAGCAGGCTAGCCCATAGCCACTCGGTGCGCACGATGCGCCAGCCAAACAGCAAGCACACGACCACGCTGCACTTCAGTAAGAAGTAATGTGCGGCCGTGAAATACTCGGGCCACCAGATGTCACGGATGCGCTGCAACACGTCTTGGTACTGCTGCTCGGTCTCGAAAGGGCGGGCGCGGGCCAGGAAAATGTAGGAGTGGTACGTCTCGTTGAGGTAGGTATTGTAGCGGGCATAGGCCACCACCGCGCCCAGGCTAATTGCGCTGAGAGCCAGAAACGCCAGCTTTTGCCGCAGGCTAAGCAGGCCGGGATGCAGGTACGACCACAGCAGCACCAGCCCAATGGCGGCCACCTGGTAGGTGCCGGTCGAGGTTTTGATGAGCGTGGCCAGCGTGAGCAGCCCCAGGGCCCGCAGCAGGTCGGCAAACCGGGGCGCGCGGCCGAAGCGCAGTAGGTAGTAGGCCCCCACCACGGCCAGCGACGCCCCCACGGGGTCGGGTAGGTAGTTACCGGAGTAGTAGGCAAAGGCGGGCGCAGTAGCCAGAAATACCCCCGGCAGCAACGCCGCCACGAAGTTGCCGCTGCGCTCAAACACCAGCCGGAACAAGTAGTAGTAGCCGGTTACGGCCATCCCGATGTCAACCAGGTGAAACCACAGCACGATGCTGCCCCGCCCGGTGAGCTTGGCCAGCAGCGCCACCACCCAGGCCACCAGCGGAAATTCGACTCCCACCACCCCATCAATAGCGCTGATATTGAGCGTCTGGGGCCGAAAAAGATTAAGGCCGTGGTCGTAGAAGCTGATGGCCAGCGCCAGCCGGTCGGCCTGGGCCCACTCGTGAATGCCGCGCGGCATCCAGTTGAGCGACGGTAGGTAGTACACCAGCGCCAGCCCCAGAAAGAAAACCACCGCCAGCCAGTGGTAGGCGCGCCCCGAGGCGGCCGTGAGCGGCAAAGAAGACCGAGAAGAAAAAAAAGCCACGCGCTGGTGGAGCTAGTAAAAAGGCTGCGAACGCCGGCAACCGCAGGCCGACAAAAGTAGGCGCCGCCGGCCCTAGGCCCCTTGGCTGCGCCGTAGCCAACGCCGGGGCTTCCTACCTTTGGTTGCCTTTAGAGGTCTGTTTCGCCTTTTAGTTTCGCCATCAGCTTCCTGCGTGGTAGCCTGCGCTACTGCCCCAGGCCGCGCCGCCCTCGCATGATTTACTTCTCCTTTCGGCAACGGCAGCTTGTCATTCTGCTGCTGTTTGGACTGCTGCTGCTGCTCGTGCCGCACGCGGGCTTCACCGACGACGTAAACTGCTGGGTGCGCTGGTCAACTTACGGCTTCGAGCACGGCCTGGGCAACGTATACCAGGTAAGCGACAATAATTACAACCCGCTGTACCACTACGTGTTGTGGCTATACGGGCAGCTCTGCGGCAGTGTTGAGTCCATCCAAACGCACCGCCACTGGCTAAAAGCGTTTACGCTAGTATTCGACTTTGCGGGCGCATTCTGGGCGGCGTCGGTGGTGCCAGAGCGGACGCGGCGCTTCGGCTTGGCCCTGCTGCTGCTCGTCAACATCGGCTACCTCTACGACACGCTGGTGTGGGAGCAAGTAGACGGTATCTATAGCGCACTGTCGTTTGGGGCGGTGCTGCTGGCCGCGCGGCAGCGGGCGGTGGCTAGCACGCTGCTATTTGTGCTGGCGCTGGCTGCCAAAACGCAGGCCATCATGTTTTTGCCTACGCTACTGCTGCTGTGGGCGCCGCAGTGGTGGACGCGGCCCGCCCGGCTAGGGTGGGGGATACTGGCGGCAGCGGCCCTAGGGCTGCTGCTACTGGCGCCCTTCATCTGGGGCGGTTGGGAAAACTATTTGCCGCGCATCATCGCCATCAATGCCGAAGCAGCCAATAAGAACCCCATCATCTCGATGCACTGCTTCAACCTGTGGTACTGGCTGATGCCCAACGCCGACGCCGTGTGGCAGCCCGATACCCAGCAGCTGGCCGGTCTCAGCTATCACCTGTGGGGGCTGCTGCTGTTTGCCGGGTCGCTGGCGCTGGCGCTGCTGCCCGTGCTGCTGGTAGCGGTGCGCCAACTGCGCAGCCGGGGCGGCCTCACTGCCGCCGCCAGCCTGCCCCTGGTGCTGCTAAGCACCGGCTTGGTGCCCCTGCTGTTCGCCTTCTTCAATACCGAGATGCACGAGCGGTACTGGCACGCTGCGCTGCTATTTATAGCCGCCTACGCCTTCCTCAGCCGCAACTACTGGCCCATTGGCCTAGTGTCGGTGGCCTATTTCCTGAACTTAGAGGGCACGCTGCACTACCTGGAGCTGCACAACTACCAGGTACTGCTGTTTCAGCCCCGGTTTGTGGCGGCGCTGTTTGGAGTGGCCATTGTGGTGGCGTTTGCCAGCCTCTTCCGCCTGGCCCGCGCGGCCTGGTCCGTTGCCTCCGTCGCTTAGCCCCCTGTCGCTATGCCAACTGGTATCCCGTTTGTTTCGAGGCCCGCTACGCGCTACGGCTTGCTTCTGGCCCTGGTAGTGGCCCTAGGCACCTGGGTGCGGGTGGCGCACTTCCCCGCCATCCCGCCCGGCCTCAACCAAGACGAGGCCGCCAGTGCCTATGAGGCCTTCTCGCTGGCCGCTACTGGCCGCGACAAATGGGGTAACGCCTGGCCCGCTTATTTTCCGTCGCTGGGCAGCGGCCAGAGCGTACTGATAGCCTACCTCACGGTTCCGGTAGTCAAGCTGTTTGGTTTAAATATCTTCACTGCCCGCCTGGTCGAGCTCATCCTGGGCGTGGGCACCCTGCCCCTAATGGCTTGGTGCCTGCGCCCGGCCGGGCGCTTTGTGGCGCTGCTAGCCACCCTCACGCTCGCCGTGGCGCCCTGGCACTTCATGCTTTCGCGCTGGGGCCTCGACTGCAACCTGGTGCCCTTCTTTATGCTGCTGGGCTGCGGGCTGCTGGCCAGAGCGCTCTACACCAGCCAGCGGCGCTGGATAGTGCCTTCGCTGCTTCCATTTGCGCTGGCCCTCTATGCCTATGGCACTACGGCTGTGGTTTTGCCGGCGCTGCTGGCCCTGGTGCTGGCCCTAGGGTGGCGGCAGGTGCGGGCCCGGTGGGGCGCGTGGCTGCTGGCGGCTGGGCTGTTCGCAGTAGTGGCGTTGCCCTTCGGTATCTTCTTCCTGGAGAACTACTTGCTGCACCGCAACTTCGCCTGGACCGACCACTTGTTCTTTGCCACCCCCATGCTCATTGCCTTGCGCGCCGACCAAGTGAGCAGTGCAGCCCTGACCGATATTTTGGCCGCCAATCTGCGCTTCCTGCTATCGGGCTGCGACGACGGGAGCAACTACAACCTGCTGCCCGGCTACAAGGTGCTACTCAGCACCACGCTGCCGCTGGCGCTGCTGGGCGCGCTGCTGGGTGCTTGGCAGCTAGCGCGGCGGCGCGGCCGGGTGCTGGCTACGCCGGCCGGCGCCGTGCTCACGGTGCTGGCGGCCTGGGGCCTGGCTGCCTTGGTGTTGTTTTTTACCATTGAGCTGAACGTCAACCGGTTCAACCATTTTTACATTCCCTGCATCGCGCTGGCGGCCTGGGCCGTAGCAGCGGCAGTGCGCAATTTCCAGCCCTCCGTGCCGAAGTCGCTGGTGCGGGCCGGCGTACTGGCCTGGACGCTGGCGGCCGGCGGCGTGCCCGTATACCACTATTTCAGCGATTACCCAAGGGGGGCCATCCGCGGGCAGTTTAATACTGGGCTAGACGAGGCCTTCGCGGCTCTTGACGGGCTGTGGGGCACCAGCCAAGTGCGCATCACCGACCGTATGCAGCTGCCCTACGTGTACACGCTGTTCTACACCCGCTACCCGCCGGCCCAGTTTCAGCGCGAGGCCCAGGTGCGCGTAGTGGGCGGCGCCTACGAGGTGCGGCGCTTTGGGCGCTACGTGTTCATGCCTGAGGAGTTGACCAATCCCCACGCCTACGCCTACCTCTCGCGCCGCGACGAATACCCCGACACGCCCGAGCAGCACCGCCAGGTAATCTTTACCAACGACCTGTGGGAGGTGGGCCTCATGCAGCCCGGCCCTAGGCCCTAGGCCAGTCGGGCGGCCCTCAGCTCGCCGGGGCGGGCGCATCTTTGTCTGGCGGTTGAGTTGTTCGGCCATTCTGTTCCCTTACTCTACTTCAGTTTTGCGCCGGATGGATTTGTCTATTGTCATCCCCATCTACAACGAAGCCGCCAACATCGACGAGCTGCACCGCCGCCTCACCGGCATTCTGGCGCCCATGGCCCTGCCGGGCGGCTACGAGCTGGTGTTTGTGAACGACGGCTCGCACGACGACTCGCTGCCGATGCTGCAGACCCTAGGGGCGCGCGACCCGCACGTGCGCTACCTCAGCTTCAGCCGCAATTTTGGGCACCAGATTGCCGTCACGGCCGGCCTCGATAAGGCGGCCGGCGCGGCTGTGGTCATCATCGACGCCGACCTGCAAGACCCACCCGAACTGATTCCGGCCCTTTACGCCAAGCTGCGCGAGGGCTACGAGGTGGTGTACGCCAAGCGCCGCTCGCGCCTGGGCGAAAGCGCTGCCAAGAAGCTCACCGCTAAGTGGTTCTACCGCATCCTGCGGGCCCTGACCCACATCGAGATACCCGTCGATACCGGCGACTTCCGCATCATTTCGCGCAAGGTGGTGCAGGCCCTGCGCCAGATGCCCGAGCAAAACAAGTTTTTGCGCGGCCAGATATCCTGGATTGGCTACCGCCAAACCTTCGTGGAGTACGACCGGGCCGAGCGGGCGGGGGGCGTTACGGGCTACACCTACGGCAAGATGTTGCGCTTCGCCCTCGACGGCATCACCGCCTTCTCCGATGTGCCCCTGAAGGCTGCTACCGTCAGCGGCTTCTTCGTGTCGGGGCTGGCTTTTCTGCTCATTCTCTATACCTTGTATTCCCGTTTCGTCACGAAAGTGTACGAGCCCGGCTGGGCTTCGCTAATGGTGAGCATCCTGTTTTTGGGGGGCGTGCAGCTCATTGCCGTGGGCATTATTGGTGAATATTTGGCCCGGCTAGGAGCCAACGTGCGCCGCCGTCCGCTCTACATCTTGTCAGAAGACAACCGCGCCGAACATGCGGATGCCACGCACGACTAAGGCGCTCCTAGCGGGCTTGCCAGTTGTTGTTGCCCCTAGGGCCTCAACCCGGCTGCGGCCCCGGCCCGTATGCAAGGCCCGTATGGGGCAGGCAAGGCGACAATGGCAGGTACTGGGCTGGCTGCTGAGCAGCTGGCTGTGGCTGGTCGTGGCCCCAGCTCAGGCGCAGCCCGCTGCATCGGCTGCTGATACGCTGGCGCCCGTGTCGGAAGCCATGGTGCGCCAGTACCTGTCCCGGTCCTTATCGGTGCAAAGTCTCAGTGCCGATGGCCCCACCGAAGCCCAGCGCGTCGCGTTCGTAGCCTGGGCCACCGAGGCGGGCATGCGCCTGGCCGGGCGCCTGGGCGGCTGGTGGAGCACGCCCGAATCCGACCAAGCTGCTCAAACTATCTTGGATACGCTGCGCCACAACATCCAGCGCTTTCATGCCCGGCAGCCCGACGTGGTGGCGCAAGGCTGCATTTTTGAGGATGTGGAGCCGCACGTGGCCAACCTGACCGTGCCCAACCGCCTGCGGGCCGAGTTTGGGGAAGACACGGTAGCCGTGCCGAGCCGCCGGTTCGATTTTGCCGCCATGATGTACCCCGAGTACTTCGCCAGCGGTCCGGCCCGCCGCTACCACTGGGACGACCGCCCGCCCGGCCAGGCCCCTGGCATTCCGGACCTGAGCCGGCGCGAGGCGCAGCTCTACTTTTACTACTGCGCGGTGCGCCAGCTCGATGCCGGCTGCGAGGCCCTGCATTTCGGCCAGATACGCCTCATCGACGACCGCGACCCCGGCCACCGCGCCATGTGGCGCCTGCTGCAGCGCGTGCGCCGCTACGCCCGCACCCGCAACCGGGGCTTCGTGCTCTGCGACGCCCACACCCACGGCGAGTACTACGACCCCAACCCCGCCGCGCCGCTGCCCGACTCGATGCGCCAGTTGCTGTTCGATTTTCATTCCTGCCCGCTGCGCCCCAGCGAGTGCGATACCGTGCGGGCCGGGGCGCACGGCGCCTACCTCGACTATGACTTCGGGCATGGTGAAGGCAGCGCTATTTATGGGCTGAGCCGGGGCGGGCGGGCACCGGGCGGCTGGCTGTGTCGCCACTTGCCCGCCCAGGCCGAGTTCGACAACGGACCTATCGGCGTGCCGAACAAGCCCGGGCAGTGGCCCATGGTGTGGGGCCGCGACGAAATAGCCTGGTTTGCCCACCAGCCCGACGCCTACCGCAGCCGCTGGCTGGTGTACGCGCAGGCCCGCATCCGGCAGCTCGACCCCGACACGTACTTCCAGCCGGCTGGGGCCCGTGGCTTTGCGCGCGATGGGCTGCCCTCGGGCCTCTACTGGGCCCCAGCCACCAGCCAGGCCGAAACTATCCAGGCCATGTGGGCCGGCCAAACCGAGGCCGAGGCAACGCGCCTGCTGCTCATCGGCCCGCCGCTGCCCTAGGGCCCTAGGGGCCGGTCGAGCCTGCGCAGCCCGCGCGCTAGCTAGTCAAGTAGCAAGCAGATAACACAGCCGTAATCCAAGCGCGCAGCCCGTTAGCTTCCCCGGCGACGCCCGCCTTGTTACCTTTGTAGTTGCCCAAGCCCGTTTTCTGCCGTGGCCCCGTCTGCTACCGATTTTTATGCTCACCCTACGGCCGTGCTCGACGCGGGCTGCCGCGTGGGGGCCGGCACCCGCATCTGGCACTTCTGCCACGTGTCGGCCGGCGCCGTGCTGGGCGAAAACTGCTCGCTGGGCCAAAACGTGTTTGTGGCCGACGGCGTGACCCTAGGGCGCAACGTGAAGGTGCAAAACAACGTGAGCCTCTACGAAGGCGTGACCTGCGAAGACGACGTGTTCCTGGGCCCCTCGGTGGTGTTCACCAACGTGCGGGTGCCCCGCGCCGCCGTGTCCCGCCGCGGCGCCGCCCACTACCTGCCCACCCGCCTCGGACAAGGCGCCAGCGTGGGGGCCAATGCCACCATCGTGTGCGGCGTTACGCTTGGGCGCTGTGCCTTCGTGGGGGCCGGCAGTGTAGTGACGAAGGACGTGCCCGCTTTTGCGCTGGTGGTAGGCAACCCCGCCCGGCAGCGCGGCTGGCTAAGTGCGCACGGCGAAAAGCTCGTCTTTAACGTACACGGCCGCGCCACCTGCCCCGCCACGGGCCAGCTCTACCAGCTTACTGCTGCTGCCAACCTGGTAGTGTGTATAAGTGAAGAAGTTATGCCGGTACCTGCCAATTGCTAAATCATATTTTTTAATTCCTAATTACCTAAGAAGTGTACGACGAACTACTGCGTAAGGAAGCGAAGCTGGCGGTTATCGGCCTAGGGTACGTAGGGCTGCCCATTGCCCTGGAATTTGCCAAGAAGCTTTCCGTTATCGGCTTCGACATCAACGCCGCGCGCGTCGGGATGATGCGCAACCACCAAGACCCGAGCGGCGAGCTGGACAGCAGCGCCTTTGAAGGGACCGATATCACCTTCACCGATTCGCTCGATGTGCTGCGCGAGGCGCAGTTCTTTATCGTGGCCGTGCCTACGCCCATCGACGAGCACGCCCAGCCCGACTTGCGTCCCTTGCTTGGCGCCTCGTCGTCGGTGGGCAAGGTGCTGAAAAAGGGCGACTACGTGGTGTTTGAAAGCACCGTGTACCCTGGCTGCACCGAAGAAGACTGCATTCCGGTGATGGAGAGGCTCTCGAGCCTGAGCTTTGCTCAAGGAGATTTTAAAGTGGGTTATTCGCCCGAGCGCATTAACCCCGGCGACAAGGAGCATACGCTGCGCCGCATTGTGAAGGTGGTGAGTGGCTGCGACGACGAAAGCCTCGACACCATCGCCAAAGTGTACGAGCTGGTAGTAGATGCCGGCGTACACCGCGCCAGCAGCATCCGGGTGGCCGAAGCTGCCAAGATTATCGAAAACACCCAGCGCGACGTGAACATCGCCTTGATGAACGAGCTGTCGATGATTTTCGACCGCATGAGCATCAACACCTACGAGGTACTGGAGGCGGCCGGCACCAAGTGGAACTTCCTCAAGTTCAGCCCCGGCCTGGTGGGTGGCCACTGCATCGGCGTCGACCCGTACTACCTGACTTACAAGGCGAAGGAACTGGGCTACGATGCTAAGGTGATTCTTTCGGGTCGCACCACCAACGACAATATGGGTGCCTACATCGCCCGCAAAACGGTGCAGATGATGATTAAGCGCGGCAAGGACGTGGCCCGTAGCCGCGTGCTGGTGATGGGCGCTACCTTCAAGGAAAACGTGGAGGATATCCGCAACTCGAAGGTGGCCGACGTGATTCAGGAACTGAAGAACTTCTCGGTGAACGTGGACATCGTAGACCCCCACGCCAGCTCCGACGAACTGCACCACGAATACGGTTTCCGCCTCACCGCACCCGATAAAATCCGCGCCGACTACGATGCCGTGATTGTGGCCGTGAGCCACCAGCCCTACATCGGCAAAGACGAAGCGTACTTCAAATCCATTACTTCCGACAACGCCGTGCTGGTCGACATCAAAGGCCTCTACCGCAGCACGCCGATGGAGGAGCTTCACTACTGGAGCCTGTAGGCTCTTAGTTGTCAGTTGTTAGTTGCTTGTTGTCAGCGCAAACCGCCAGCATCAACTTTTACTGACAACTGACAACTGACAACTAATAACTAACTATGACCAAAATTCTTGTTACGGGCGGGGCCGGCTACATCGGCTCGCACGCGGTGGTAGAGTTGGCCCAGGCGGGCTATGAGCCCATTATCGTCGACGACTTCCGCAATTCTGAGAAGTCAGTGTTGGCTGGGCTACGCGACATCCTGGGCCACGACGTGAAGACGCACGACATTGATTGCGGCAACGCCGACGCCCTGCGTGAGGTGTTCAAACAAGAGAGCGACATTGCGGGCGTCATTCACTTCGCGGCCAATAAGGCAGTGGGCGAATCGGTGCAGAAGCCGCTCATGTATTTCCACAACAACGTGGGCTCGCTGGTGACCCTGCTGCAGGTGATGAAAGACCAAGGCATTGGAAACCTGGTGTTTTGGTCGTCGTGCACCGTGTATGGCGTGCCCGACCGGCTGCCCGTAACCGAAAATACGCCGACCAAGCCCGCCAACTCCCCTTACGGCCGCACCAAGCAAATGTGCGAGGACATCGTGCACGACACGGCCGCTGCCCCCAACGCCGGCCTGCGCGCCATCTTGCTGCGCTATTTCAACCCCATCGGCGCGCACGAGTCGGCTAAGATTGGCGAACTGCCCCTAGGGGTGCCCAACAACTTGGTGCCCTTCATCACGCAAACGGCGGCTGGCCTGCGCGAGAAGTTGGTAATCAACGGCGACGACTATGATACGCCCGACGGCACCAACGTGCGCGACTACATCCACGTGGTAGACTTGGCTAAGGCGCACGTAGTAGCTGTGCAGCGCCTAGTCGAAAAGAAGGCCGCCGACACGGTGGAGACCTTCAACGTAGGCACGGGCCACGGCAACTCGGTGCTCGAAGTAGTGAAAACCTTTGAGCAAGCCAGCGGCCAGAAGCTGAACTACAGCATGGGCCCGCGTCGTGCGGGCGACGTGCCCGCCATCTACGCCGACGCTACCAAGTCGGCCGAGGTCCTCGGGTTCAAAACCGAAACCTCGCTCTACGACTCGCTAGCCAGCGCCTGGAAATGGCAGGAAGCGCTGGCTAAGAAGTAATTAGTAATAAGGCGCGTACGACGAAGCACCTCTCCGGCGCGCCCTAGGGTACCATTCTTCCAAGTAGTACGCACGAGGTGCTTCGTGCCGCGCCGCCTACCAAACAACACCTTTCGCTCTATGAAAATCCTCATTACCGGCGGGGCCGGCTTTATCGGCTCGCATGTGGTGCGCCTGTTCGTCACCAAATACCCCGAATACCAGATTCTCAACCTCGATGCCCTCACCTACGCCGGCAACCTGGAGAACCTGCGCGACATTGAGAGCGCCCCAAACTACACCTTTATCAAGGGCGATATTGCCGACCAGGACTTCGTAAATGACCTATTCGCCAGCCACAAGCCCGATGCCGTAGTGCACTTGGCGGCCGAAAGCCACGTTGACCGCAGCATCACCGACCCGCTGGCTTTTGTGCGCACCAACGTGCTGGGTACGGTGTATTTGCTGAACGCAGCCCGCAACCTGTGGCAGCCCGGTGGCTACGACGGCCACCTGTTTTACCACGTCAGCACCGACGAGGTATACGGCTCGCTTGACTTCGGCCCCGAGATGTTCACCGAAGAAACGGCCTACGACCCGCGTTCGCCCTACTCGGCCTCGAAGGCTAGCTCCGACCACTTCGTGCGGGCCTGGCACCACACCTACGGTATGCCCGTGAAGCTGAGCAACTGCTCGAACAACTACGGCCCCAACCACTTCCCCGAGAAGCTGATTCCGCTGGCTATTCACCGCCTGCGCACCGGCCAGAAGGTGCCCGTGTACGGCAAGGGCGAAAACGTGCGCGACTGGCTGTTTGTGAAAGACCACGCCACCGCCATCGACGCCGTGTTCCACAAAGGCACCCTAGGCGATACTTACAACATCGGCGGCGTGAACGAGTGGCAGAACCTCAAGCTGATTGAGCTGCTCTGCGATACCGTGGATGCCAAAACCGGCCAGCCCCAGGGCACGTCGCGTCAGCTCATCACCTTCGTTACCGACCGCGCTGGCCACGACATGCGCTACGCCATCGACTCCAGCAAAATCATGAACGAGCTGGGCTGGAAGCCGAGCGTGACCTTCGAGCAGGGCCTAGGGCAGACCGTAGATTGGTACCTCGCCAACCAAGAGTGGCTCGACAACGTGACCAGCGGCGCCTACCAGGACTACAACGAGAAGCAGTACGCCAATCGCTAATGTGGCAAATGTGAAAATATGGAAGATGTGAAAATTGATTCGACGCATCTCCAGCATCAATTTTCACATTCTCACCTCTCCCACATTTACACATTAATATAAGTGTACGACTTTCCTTTTCACAGCCAGCCGCTCGAAGAGACCTCGTTTTTGGTAACGGGCGGGGCGGGCTTCATCGGCTCCAACCTGGTAGAGTACCTGCTGAAGTACGGTGCCCGCAAAGTGCGCGTGCTGGATAACTTCTCCAACGGCTTCCACAAAAACCTGCGCTTGTTCGAGGGCAACCCGGCATTGGAAGTGCAGGAGGGCGACATCCGTGACCGTGAGGCTTGCGCCCGTGCTTGCCAGGGCATCGACGTAGTGCTGCACCAGGCGGCCCTAGGGTCGGTACCGCGCTCCATCAACGACCCCGTCACGACCGATGAGGTGAATGTGGGTGGTTTCGTAAAGATGCTGTATGCGGCTAAAGAAGCTGGCATTAAGCGCTTTGTGTACGCCGCCAGCAGCAGCACCTACGGCGACCACCCCGGCCTGCCCAAAGTAGAAGACCGCATTGGCAAGCCCCTTTCGCCCTACGCCGTTACCAAGTACGCCAATGAGCTGTACGCCGACGTGTTTGCCCGCACCTACGGCATGGAGATTATCGGCTTGCGCTACTTCAACATCTTCGGCCCGCGCCAAGACCCCGGTGGCGCTTACGCGGCCGTAATACCCCTGTTTATCGACGCGCTGCTGAAGAACGAGCCGCCCACGCTGAACGGCGACGGCGGCCAAACCCGCGACTTCACCTTCGTGGAAAATGCCGTGCAAGCCAACATCCGCGCCGCCCTCACCGACAACCCCGAGGCGGTAAACCAAGTGTACAACATCGCCGTGGGCGACCGTACCAGCCTGGTGCAGATGTACGACCTGCTGCGTGAAGCCGCTGGCTCGACCCTGGAGCCCAAGTTTGGGCCTAACCGAGCCGGCGATATTCGCGACTCGCTGGCCGACATCACCAAGGCCGAAAGTCGCCTCGGGTACGCTCCCCAGGTGCGCATCGGCGATGGGCTGGGCCAAACGCTGAGCTGGTTCAAGGAAAACCAGGCGTTTATTAAGGAAAGAAACTAGAAGGAACGTCATGCAGAGCGCAGCAAAGCATCTCGCTCGCGGACGTTAGCGCACATAACCTCACCACCGCAGGCGAGATGCTTCGCTGCGCTCTGCATGACGTTCATTTACTTCTACTTATGAAAGGCATTATCCTCGCCGGCGGCTCCGGCACCCGACTGCACCCCCTGACGCTGGCCGTGAGCAAGCAGCTCATGCCGGTCTACGACAAGCCAATGGTGTATTACCCGCTGTCCATCCTGATGATGGCGGGCATCCGAGAAATTCTCATCATCACCACGCCTCACGACCAAGCGCAGTTCAAGAAGCTGCTCGGCGACGGCCAGAGCCTGGGCTGCCGCTTCGAATACGTGGTGCAAGAGCTGCCCAACGGTTTGGCCCAGGCATTTGTCCTAGGGGCCGATTTCATCGGGCAGGATAAGGTCGCGCTGGTGCTGGGCGACAACATCTTCCACGGCGAAGGCATGGAAGAGCTGCTAAAAGCGAACAACAACCCCGATGGCGGCGTGGTATACGCCTACCACGTGCACGACCCCGAGCGCTACGGCGTAGTCGAGTTCGATGACAACAACGTGGCCCTTAGCATCGAGGAGAAGCCAGCTACGCCCAAGAGCAACTACGCCGTGCCGGGTCTCTACTTCTACGACAACGACGTGGTAGAAATCGCAAAAAACCTGCAGCCCAGCCCCCGCGGCGAGTACGAGATTACCGACGTAAACCGCGAATATTTGCGCCGCGGCAAGCTGAAAGTAGGCATCCTGGGCCGCGGTACGGCCTGGCTGGATACTGGCACGTTTGAGAGTCTCATGCAAGCCGGCGAGTTTGTGCGGGTGCTGGAACAGCGCCAGGGGTTGAAAGTCGGCTCAATCGAAGAAATTGCATTTCGCCAAGGTTTTATTAGCGCGGACCAGCTACGCAAAATTGCCGAGCCCCTGCGCAAGAGCGGCTACGGCGACTACCTGATGCGTCTGCCCGAGCAGCTCATCCTGGGCCAGTAAACGAAGTGCCCCTAGGGGCGAAAAACGGTGGGAGCATCCGGAACACTGGTAGCAGTGCGCCGGGTGCTCCCACCGTTTTTATGCGTAATAAGGCAGCTATTGGTTGAGTATCAGGCGAAAAGTAGTTCCCTTACCTACTTCGCTCCACTTCACGAATAAGCGGCCCTCGTGGTAATTCTCGATAATGCGTCGCGCCAAGGCCAGCCCTAGGCCCCAGCCGCGCTTTTTGGTGGTGTAGCCGGGTAAGAATACGCTTCCCAGCTTATTCTTAGGGATTCCCTTGCCCGTATCGGTGATGTCGATGGCTACCTGATGCCGGCGAGGGCGCCGGCTCCACCAGCGCTGCCGCTGCCGCACTCGGCGCAGGCGCAACGTGATACTGCCGCGGCCATCCATCGCGTCGACCGCGTTTTTGCAAATATTCTCTACTACCCAATCAAATAGCGGGACGTTCAGGCAGGCCGGCGTATCGAGTGGTAACTCGGTTTCGATGGTAAATTTCACTTTGCGCGACACCCGGCTTTCGAGGTAAGCAATGGCGTTGCAAGTGGTTTGGTACAGGTTTTCGGCCTTAAGCACTGGCACCGAGCCAATATTGCTAAAGCGCTCGGTAATAATCTTAAAGCGCTGAATATCCTTGCCTAGCTCCTCCACTATTGGCTCGCCGCGGAAACGCTCGCTCTCGCGCAAGTAGCTCTGCCAGCCTACTAAGCTGCTTAAGGGCGTACCAAGTTGGTGCGCCGTTTCTTTGGCCAGGCCCACCCACACGCGGTTTTGCTCGGCTCGGCGCGAAAAGCTGAACGACAAGTACGCGATAACTGCCAGCGAGCCAATAACGCCCAGCTGCACCAGCGGAAAAGCCCGCAACTGCCGCAGCATCTGCGAGTCTTGGTAGAAAACGTAGTTGTGCTGGTCGTTGGCTAGCTCGATGGGAATAGGGGGGTGTTGGCGCTGCATACCGTTCAGTATCTGATACATGCGTTTCACCGAATCTGCCTCTGAGAGGTGCCCTAGGTCGAGGTTACGAGCGGCAATAATGTTCTCTCCGTCCGTCAGAATAACGGGAATAGTGGAGTTTTCATTGATGATCTGCTCCTGCAGGAACGGTAGACTAGCGCTTTCCTCGGTGCTAATAAGGTAACGTAACGTCTTGGCGTATAAGTCAATCTGGTGCTGCTCGCGCTCCGATAGTCGCTTGACCAAGATATTGGTGTATACGACCGTAGCAGCCGCAATAAGCAAGGCCAGCAGTAGCACCACGATTTTTACGCGGGAGTTCTGGTCATACAGGGGAAGCAACATAACGCAACAAAGGTGGCGGCTAACGTACACATCGCCAGCCGGCCCGTTCAGCGAACTAACAAAAAGCTTAGAGCTAAAATTGAATTTTTCAAACTTTAACGCGCGCCGACCTGTTGTCGAAACACCTGATTGTAGTGTAATTTTGCAGACCGCCTACGGTGCGGTCCGTACCATGTCGCATCCATTTAAGGCCATTAGTCTGTCATTTAAGCAAGCGCCCCTCGCCGTGCGCGAGCTGCTGGCATTGGATGAAGCTGCTTGCCGCCGGTTTATCGAGCACCTTCGCACTGACCTACACCTCAGCGATGTGCTGGTGCTCAGCACCTGCAATCGCACGGAGGTGTACTACGCGCACGAAACCGACCAATCGGCGCTCATCATCCAGGCGCTGGGCCAGCTCAAGCTTTCGCCCGATGCGGATAGCTTGGCTGCCTACTTCACCCGCTACCTCGACGCCGATGCTGCTAGCCGCCACTTGTTTGAAGTGGCCCTAGGGCTGGACGCGCAAGTAGTAGGGGATATGCAGATTATCAACCAAGTCAAGAATGCCTACCAGTGGGCGGCCGACGCCGACGCAGCAGGCCCTTTCTTGCACCGGTTGCTGCACACCATTTTCTTCACTAATAAGCGCGTGCAGCAGGAAACGAGTTTCCGCGACGGGGCCGCTTCGATGAGCTACGCCGCGCTAGAGCTGGTGGAGGAATTGACGACCGACGTAGCCAGCCCTCGCGTGCTGGTAGTGGGCCTAGGCGAAATCGGTTCCGACGTGTGCCGTCACTTGGCCGATAGCCGCGCCTTCGCTAGCGTGACGCTGTGCAACCGCACCCGTGCCCGCGCCGAGCTGCTAGCCACTGAGTTTGCCCCCGGCCGCCTGCAAATTGTTGATTTCGAGAGCTTGACTACGGCGCTGCGCGATGCTGACGTTATTATCTCGTCCATCAACCGAGAGAGCCCTTTCTTTACGCGTGAACTGGTAGCGCATCTCGATGTGCTAAGCTATAAGTTCTTCATAGACTTGGCCGTGCCCCGCTCGGTAGCGGCCGATGTGGAGCAGGTGCCCGGCGTACTCGTCTACAATGTTGATGCTATCGAAAGCAAAGCTTCGGCTGCCCTAGAGCAGCGAGTAGCTGCCATTCCGCAGGTGCAGGCGCTCATCGACGAGAGCCTGGCAGATTTTGCCAACTGGAGCCGCGAGATGCTGGTGTCGCCGCTTATTCAGCGCATGAAGGCAGGGCTAGAGACCCTGCGCCAGCAGGAGCTTGAGCGCTTCCAAAAAAAGACCACGCCCGCCGAAGCCAAGCTACTGGAGGAGGCTACGCGCGCACTTATGCAGAAGGTGCTCAAGCAGCACGTGCTTCAACTAAAGGCCGCGTGCCGTCGCGAAGAAGCCGAGCAGCTACTCCCGCTGCTTGCAGAGCTGTTCGACGTAGAGCATCAGCAAAGCATTGCTTAGGCTGCGAGCGCAACCGGGTTGGTGTAGGCAGGTGTTGGCAATAAGCACCGTGAAATGCTTAGTAAGATGAAGTTGCAGCTGAATCCGTTGGCAAGTTATATGCGGTAAAAGCTGACTAATAGTATGTAAAAGCCAGGCTGCGTAGCCTGGCTTTTTTTATAGTTTTTGCCAACTAGTAAAGTACTAAAATAACAAGCTCATCTGTAAAGAATGCTGCTTAGTGATACTAACCCTTATAGAGAGTACCACTGGGGTCTAAGTGAGGCTAATGATAGGTAGTTACAGGGGCTTTATAGATGTCTAGTAGCATTTAAACGGTTTTATCTGAGATATATAAGTACAGATTAGATGATTTATTCATGAATAAACGCAAGTAGTAGGTATGGTATAAATACAAAAAAAGAGAACTGCCAAATTGGGCAATTCTCTTTTTTGTAAAAAGGGGTGCTTGTGCGGCCTCTTTTAAAAATGCAAAAACAAGTATTACAAACGGTTCGAATAATCTTCGAGCGTATCTATAATCTTCATCAATTGAGGAATAGCAAGCGCGTAGTAAATTTTCGTACCAACCTTGCTTGACTTCAGAATACCACGGTCTTTTAATGTGATAAGATGCTGTGAAGCAATAGCTTGTGGTATATCAAGGGCTTGGTATATCTCAGTTACGGACATTTGTTGTTCCTTGCTGCCCTTCGTCTTGCCAAGCAAATCAACTATAGCGAGTCGCTTAGGGTGAGACAGAACTTTGAGCATAGCCGCAGCGCGGTCTAGCTGCTGAGCTTCAACTCGGGAATGCAGAGGTTTCATTTCGAAAAACGGTAGGGAAAAATGTAGAAGGGAAGGAGAGTGGGTGCAAGTAACCTGAGAAATCGATTGTGAGCCGAAAAGTACTACTTATACCTGGACATTAATGATGAATATTTGTAAAACGCCCCATTCCCTGTGTGTACATAGGTCATGGCGGAGTACAATCAGAAATAAAGCCTCAAAACTTGGCGTAAAGCGGTCTTATGCAGTAGAGGCGGGCGTTACGAGACGGACATTACGCAACGCAGATGTATAGTTTGGCTACGGTGGCCTATGCAAATGGTTTTTTCGTAGGAAGTTTATCGCCTTGGGCGAGGGACTTAACCTAAAAAGTATGGCAGTAGGTATGGAGATACCACCGGTGTTGCACCGCGAAATATTAGGAAACGAATTGCTTGATTACTTGATAGCTGCGTTCATCCTAGTTCTAGGGCTAGGGCTTAATCGCTTGCTATCGCGCCTGACTAGTACCATTCTTTACCGGCTTACCAAGCGTTACACCACGGGCGTAACCGAACAGGAACTGCACGACCTACTGATTCAGCCGCTCAGTACCCTCTTGTACCTGATAACGGCCTACCTAGCGTTTGATGTGCTGCGGTATCCGCTGCCAGCAACGGCCGTGCAGGGAGCGGAGCCCTGGCTGAAGGTGCTAGCTATAAATGTCTTTCACTTGGGCGTAATTGCTACGTCGGTGTGGGTGGCGGTTCGGCTCGTCGACTTCCTCCTGCTGGTGGTGCAGCGCCGCAACGACCTAACGGCCGTGGCCGGCGAGCGGCGGCTAGATAGTCAGTTTCTGCCCTTTGCCCGCGACTTGCTGAAGGTCTTTGTAGTGACTGTGGGGATGCTGATTGCCCTAGGGCGGGTATTTGGGGTGAACGTGACGGCCCTGATTGGTGGCCTCGGCATTGGTGGGCTGGCCGTGGCGTTTGCGGCCAAGGAAAGCCTGGAAAACCTGCTGGCCTCGTTTACCATCTTCCTCGACCGGCCCTTCGGCGTGGGCGACCTCGTGACGGCGGGCAGCGTGAGCGGTACCGTGGAGAAGATAGGCTTTCGAAGCACGCGCCTACGCACGGCCGAGAAAAGCTACCTCACGGTGCCTAATAAGAGCATGATTGACAAGCCGCTCGACAACCTAAGTCTGCGTACGGCGCGGCGGGTAGGCTTCACGCTGTATTTCGACCAAAAAACGACCAGCACGCAATTGCAGGCAGTCATCGACGAAGCAGTGGCCACCATGATGGAACAACCGCTGGTGACGAAAGACGTGCAAATGAAGTTCAGCGCTATTACGCTGAATGGCAAAGAGGTAACGGTCCAATACTTCGTAGAAACGACTAGCTACGATGAATACCTGGATGTGAAAGAGAAGCTCAATTACTGCCTGATTCAGGCCGCTGAGCACCACGGCAGCTTGTTTGCCAGTGCCGCCGCGCCGCTGACGGTGCAGGTGGGAACGGGCTCAGAGGCGAGCTAAATAGCGCGGCGGTACTTTTACGGCTCGGTAGCCCCGCACTTGAGGCCGCCGACCTACGCGAACTCCGACAGAATGGCTGAGAACCTGTTTATAAATGCCGACGCGCCCAAGGCCGCCCGCTACGCCGAACTGAACCCCCAGGTGGAGGCCCTCACGGGCGGCGAAACCGACCTAACAGCTAACCTAGCCAATACCGCGGCAGCGCTGCGGCAGGCGTTCGGATTTTTCTGGGTAGGCTTTTACCTGGTAAAAAGCAATGAACTAGTTCTAGGGCCGTTCCAAGGACCCATTGCCTGCACGCGCATTGCCAAGGGGCGTGGGGTGTGCGGCACTAGTTGGGCTGAGGCGCGCACGGTGCTGGTGCCCGACGTCGAAGCCTTTCCGGGGCACATCGCCTGCAGCTCCGACTCAAAGTCGGAGATTGTGGTGCCGGTGCTCAAGAACGAGGAGGTGGTAGCGGTACTCGATGTGGATAGCGACCGCCTCAATGACTTTGATGCTGCCGACCAGGCTGGCTTGGAACAGCTGATGCAGCTGGCAGCGCAGTGGTTTTAACAACGTGGCTTTTAGTATGAAACGCGCAGGATTGTGGTTGTTGAGCGGGCTAGTAACAGCTTGTAGCCAGCCGGGTGGCCAGCTGGCTGAGGTGCCCCTGAAGCACCAGCACGACGCGGCTTACGAGCAGCAGGTGCAGCTGCTGCAGGCCGATAAGGTGACCCTAGGGTCGGCTCACCCGGTAGAGAGCGGGCTCGATTTTTACGTGCTGCACGTGCAGGTACTCAACCCCAAGAACCAGCCTGAGGTGTCGGATTCGCTACGGCAGCGGGTGCGCCGACTGGCGCGCATAGTGGTAGCCGACTTGGCCAACCCCAGCCAATACCGCGCAGTGAACGTGGATGTGAATTATAAGAAAGGGCTCTTCTCGTTCGGCAATACCAACGCTTCCCAGTCCTTCATTTACCCTTTGGCCAGCCTGCAGTAGGCCTAGGGCCTGCCGCGCATTCCTTTTGTGCATGGAACCAACTCTTGACGGAAGCGCCCCCACGGCCGAGCCGCTAGTAATAATGGGTGCTGGCCTGGTAGGCTCGCTGCTGGCGCTGTACCTGGTGCGGCGCGGGCACCCGGTGCACCTCTACGAGCGCTTGGCCGACCCGCGCACGGCCGGGCTGCTGGAGAGCCGCAGCATCAACCTGGCGCTCAGCGACCGGGGCTGGCGCGGGCTGGCGGGCGTAGGCGTGACCGATGACATCCGCAAAGTGGGCATCCCGATGTACCGGCGCGTAATTCACGACCAGCACGGCAATCTCACATATCAGGCTTATGGGCAAGAAGAGCAGGCCATTTTTTCGGTAAGCCGCGACAGCCTCAACCGCACGCTGCTCGACTTGGTAGAGGCCAAGCCGGGCGTGCAAATCACTTTTGGGCAGAAGCTGACGCAGCTCGACCTACCTGCCCGGCGTCTGCACTTGCGCGACGTGGCCAGCGGTCAGGAGTACGACGTGCCTTATCAGCGCCTGTTTGGGGTGGACGGGGCGTTTTCGGCGGTACGCGGGGCCATGCAGCGCCTCGACCGGGCCGATTACTCGCAGCAGTACCTGGAGTATGGCTACAAGGAACTGACGATAGTGGCTGGCGCTGGCGGCGCCTGGCAGCTCGAAAAAAATGCGCTGCACATCTGGCCTAGGGGCAACTACCTGATGATAGCCCTGCCCAACCTCGACGGCTCGTTCAACGCCACGCTGTTCTTCCCCTACGAGGGGCCGCTTTCCTTCGAGAGCCTGCGCACGCCCGATGAGGTAGACCAGTTCTTTGCTGACGTGTTTCCGGACGCGGTACCGCTCATGCCCAACCTCGATACCGAGTTCTTTCAGCATCCTACGGGCTCGCTCGTCACCATTCGCTGCTGGCCCTGGAGCTACCAAGACACCGTGCTGCTGCTTGGCGATGCGGCTCACGCCATTGTGCCCTTCTACGGCCAGGGCATGAATGCGGGCTTCGAGGACTGCACCGAGCTCGACCACCTGCTGAGCACCCTAGGCGAGGAAAACTGGGATAAGGTGATGGACGAGTTTGAGCGCCGCCGCAAGCCCAACACCGACGCTATGGCCGAGCTGGCCCTTTACAACTTCGTGGAGATGCGCGACCGGGTGGCCGACCCCCGCTTCCTGCTGCAAAAGCGCATCGAGGCTAAAATTGCTGTCCAGTATCCCGGCCGCTGGGTGCCGCTGTACTCGCGCGTCACGTTCTCGCCCGATACGCCCTACGCCGAGGCCTGGGCCGCCGGCCAGCGCCAAGACGCCATCATGGCTCGCCTGATGCCGCACATCCAAACCGAGGCTGATTTTGAGAAGCCTGAGGTGCAGACGCTGGTGCAATATGAGATAGGTGGTGAATAACAAGTAATAAGCGAAGGGGGAGTAACAGTGCTGGTTCGCTAGCACCGTTACTCCCCCTTCGCTTATTACTTGTTACCCTAGGCGCCCGGCTCTACCGAAATGGTGCGCGTAACGGAGTTGTAAGGACCAGGGACGAGGTTGCCGCTGCTATCTACCAGCTCCAGTTTAATGGTAGCTTGGCCGGCGGGCAGGCCTTCCATCTGGTAAGGCAGCCACTTATCCAGCATAAACTCGTTGCCGTTGATGGTGGCGCGCACCTTGTTGCCATCGGGCGCCAAGGTGGTGTTCACCAAGTAGAAATCAAGCATGATTTTGGCTGCGTCCTTGCCCTTGTACACATCCTTGGGGCGGCTGTAGAACAGGGTGGGCGCGTTCACGTCGAAGGTGGCAGCGCCGTTGTCGGTAGCCGCCGGGGTTGCGGCAGTGGCCCCGCCGCCCACGTTCACCACCCGCAGGTCGTAAGCGCCTTTGTGCTTGAGGCTTTCGTGGTACGAGCGCGAGAGGAAGGACAGCACCACGTGCTTGCCGTTGTCCATGGGCTGCGAAAACTTGGTTTCGTACTCGGCGATGTAGGGCTTATCGTCGATGATGAGGTGAATGTGTTGGCCCTTCATCGAGTTGGCCATCATGGCGGCGTGGTCGCTGCCCGTCATCTTGGTCAGTTGGAAGTTGGTCAGGTCGTAGCTGAAGGCTACCGGGCTGTTCACCGTCGAGCCGCCCACGGGCGAGTTGAGGCGCAGGGCCGCCGTCGGAAACTTAGGCGAGTCGTCGAAGGGCGTAAGTGTGATGCCACCCACGGTCATGCCTGGCAGTGCGCTAGCCGGGGATTGGGCCCCTAGAGCGTTGGGGCGGTCGGCGGGGGTGGTAGAGTTGGTGTTCTCGGCCTGTTGCGAGGTGCTGCAGCTGCCTAGCAGCAACAGGGCCCCTAGGGCTAGGGAACCACCAAGCGATGCGCGTTGTAAGGTCATGTGAAAAAAAGTGTAAGGTGATGCGAAAGTACGCAAGTAAGTAACCGCAGGGTTTAGTGCTACCTTCGCCTTAGGTAACCCTTGGTTTGCTGCTGGCGGGTGGCCGGTGCGTATCGGCCGGCCCGCTACCAGGGGTTATTGGTTTGGAACAACCAATCAGCAAGTAATTCTTAACCCAATTACTTTTTTGTTATGGCTGATAACCTGCCTGACCACATTCCCTCCCTCGATTTAGCCGACTTCCGCTCGGGCGACCCGGCTCGCAAAACCCAATTCGTGCAAACCCTGGGCGATGCCTATGAAAGCATCGGCTTTATCGCCCTCAAAAACCACGGCCTTTCTCAGGAACAGACCGACGAGCTGTACCAGGACGTGCAGGAGTTCTTCCAGCTGCCCGACGCGGCCAAGCAAACCTACGAAGTACCTGAGCTGGCCGGCCAGCGCGGCTACATCAGCAAGGGCAAGGAGCACGCGAAGGGCCGCAACACCGGCGACCTGAAGGAGTTTTTCCACGTGGGCCAGCACGTAGAGGATGATAATGACCCGGTAAAAGAAACCTACCCAGATAACATCTTCCCGCAGGAAGTGCCCCGCTTTGCCCAAAGCACCATGAAGGCCTACCGCACCCTGGAGGCGGCCGGCAAGGACATTCTGCGGGCCATTGCGCTGTATCTGCAGCTGCCCGAAAATTACTTCGATGACAAGGTGAGGAACGGCAACAGCATCCTGCGGCCCATTCACTACTTCCCCATCGAAAACCCCGAAGCAGTGCCGGCCGATGCCGTGCGCGCCGCCGAGCACGGCGACATCAACCTGATTACCCTGCTAATGGGCGCTTCGGCCGACGGCCTGCAAGTGAAGCGCCGCGATGGCAAGTGGATTCCCATCACCGCCCTGCCCGACCAGATTGTGGTGAACGTGGGCGACATGCTGCAGCGCCTCACCAACGGCGTGCTCAAGAGCACCATTCACCGCGTGGTGAACCCGCCCCGCGAGAAAATGAACACCTCGCGCTACAGCATCCCATTCTTTATGCATCCCCGCTCGGAGATGAGCCTGGCCGCCCTGCCGCACCTCGTAACCGAGAACAACCCCAAGAAGGAAGCTGACATCACGGCCGGCGACTTCCTAAATGAGCGCCTGATTGAGCTGGGTCTAAAGAAGAAGTAAGCCCTAGGGCCACTACCAAGCCTACGGGTTACCACAATGCCCGACTGCAACTAGCAGTCGGGCATTCTTTTTAGATGGGTGTAATTTGAATGGCATAATAGTTAAGCCATGAAAGCCAAGGAAAGTATCGAGGAATATTGCCAGCTAGCTGGCCAGCAGTGGCCCGCACCCAGCCAGATTGCGGCTTACCGCATTGCCGCAGACGCCAGCTTGGCCAGCGCGTTTCCGCACGTTCGCCGCGACTTCTACAAGGTGAAACTGCTGCGCCAGGCCGATGGGGTGCTGCACTACGGCGACCAATCGGTAGTGGTGAAGGGCGACGTGCTGCTGTTTGTGAATCCGCACCTGCCGTACTCCTGGCAACAGGTAGGAGGCCCGCACACGGGGTACGTTTGCTTGTTTACCGAGCAGTTCGTCACGCCAAATCTTAAGACGGCCAGCGTAGGCTATTCGCCACTCTTCAGGGTGGGGGAGGTGCCGGCGTTGCAACTGCCGACAGCAGTGGCCGACCGTCTAAGTCAGCTGTTTGAGCACCTAATGCAGGAACTGCAATCGGACTATGCCGGCCGCTACGAGGTGGCTAATAGCTACTTGCATGTGCTACTGCACGAGGCGCTGAAGCTACTGCCCGCGCCAGCCCTAGCCCCCGGCACGGCCGCAGTGCGGCTGAGCACGCAGTTTCTGGCGCAGCTAGAGCGGCAGTTTCCAGCAGTGTCGCCCCAGCGCCCCCTGGCGATGCGCACGGTGGCCGAATATGCCCAGTACCTAGGGGTGCACCCTAACCACCTGAACAAGGCGCTGAAGGAAGCCACCGGCAAAACTACTAGCGAGCACCTAGCCGGCCGGCTGACCGATGAGGCACGGGAGCTGCTGCGCCACAGCGACTGGACGCTGGCCGAAATAGGCTACTGCCTGGGCTTCGAGCATCCGGCCAACTTTGCGTCCTTCTTCAAAAAGCAAACGGGCCAGCCTCCCGTTGCCTACCGCCGGCAGTTGCGTGCAGCGGCAGTAGCAATTGCTTGATTGGCATAAGAAAGCCGGTGGTTGCCAGGTGGACCTTTGTGCTACTCATTAAGCAGCACGCATCATGGATAACTTGACTGGAAAAGTAGTGGCTATTACGGGAGCTAGCAGTGGGATTGGCGAGGCCACGGCCTTACTGCTGGCCGCGCGCGGGGCCAACGTGGTGCTGGGGGCGCGCCGCACCGACCGCCTGGCTGCGTTGGCTGCTCGCATTGCGGCGGCCGGCGGGGCCGTGGCCTACCGCAGCACCGACGTGCGGCAGCGGGCCGATATGGAAGCGCTGGTAGCGCTTGCGCGCGAGCAGTTTGGGCAGCTCGATGTGCTGGTCAGCAACGCTGGCCTAGGGCTGATTTCACGCTTCGACGAGCTGCAGGTAGAAGAGTGGGAGCAGATGATAGACGTGAACGTGAAGGGCGTACTCTACGGCATTGCGGCCGCGCTACCTGGGTTTCGGCAGCAGGGAAGCGGACATTTCGTGCAGGTGCTTTCTACCTCGGGCCTCAAAATTGTGCCGTTGCAAGGCGTATACGCCGGTACCAAGAATGCCGTGCGCACGCTCACCGAGGCCTTGCGCCAGGAGGCTGGCCCCGCGCTGCGCGTCACCAACGTATCGCCCGGCTTCGTGCACACCGACTTTGCCGAGGCCATGACCAACCCGGAGGTGCGAGCTGCCACGCTGGCCAAGCGCGACCAACTAGCCATTGGCCCCGAGGCTATTGCCCGCGCCATCGCGTTTGCCATCGAGCAGCCCGCCGACGTGGAGGTAGGCGACCTGGTGGTGCGGCCCACCGCACAGGACTAGACCGCGGCCGGGCTACCAGCCCACGCCGATGGGCAGCAGATATTCCGGTTTATGTGGCCCTAGGCCTATCTTGCCAACTGCTACCTGCCCACCCGTGTCGAACCAACTGCCCAGCCGCCTCTCCAATTTTTCGCCGTGGCCCACGCCGCTGCGACGGGCGGGCCGCAAGATGCGACACCGGCGCAACGTAGTGTTCTTGAAGGATATAGCGGGCCTAGCATTTACAGCGTTCGGAGGTCCGCAGGCGCACTTGGCCATGATGTTTCGGCTGCTGGTGCACAAGCGCCGCTACCTCACGGCGGCTGAGCTGCTGGAGCTGCAGGCTTTGTGCGCCCTGCTGCCGGGCCCTACCTCTACGCAGACCGTGACGGCCATCGGCTTTCGCCTAGGGGGCCCTAACCTGGCCTACCTGGCCCTGCTGGTGTGGTGCCTGCCGGCGGTGTGCCTCATGACCGTAGCCGCCTTGCTGTTCAATTACTTGGATGCTGGGTTTACGGCGCGGCTGGTGCAGTTTGTGCAGCCGGTGGCGGTAGGCTTCGTGGCTTTCTCGGCCTACCGCATTGCCGAGCAAGTGATTCGTACCAAAACGGCCGTGGGGCTCACTGTGGGGGCGGCCATGTTGGCGTACTTCTTTCAGTACCCGGGGGTGCTGCCCGCTTTGCTGCTGGTAGGAGGCTGCATCACTACGTTTCGGTACCGGCAGCACGCCATTGTGCCCGACAAGAAGCCCATTCGGGTGGAGTGGGCCAATGGGGCGCTGTGGCTGGGTATTTTCGTGCTGGCGGCAACCCTAGGGTACTACACGCGCTGGCTGCCAGTGCGCCTGTTCGAGAACTTCTACCGCAACGGGTCGCTGGTATTCGGCGGCGGGCAGGTGCTGGCCCCGCTGCTCTTCGCCGAGTTCGTAGAGTACAAAAAATACCTAACGGGGCCGGAGTTTCTGTCGGGCCTGGGGTTCGTGCAAGCGGTGCCGGGGCCTAATTTCTCGCTGGCGGCCTACATCAGCGTGCTGGCCATGCAGCACCACGGCGAGGGCCTAGGCGGGCAGCTGCTGGGCGCGGCGGTGGGCGCGGCGGGCATCTTCCTGCCCGGCACGTTCTTGATATTCTTCGTCATCCGCTTCTGGGACAGCCTGCGCCAGTACCGCGTAGTAAAGGCCTCGCTGGAGGGCGTGAAGGCCGTGAGCGCCGGCCTAGTGTGCGCGGCGGCCCTGCTGCTCTACCACCCGCTGCCCGACCGCCTGCTGCCCCTGCCTGGCCATTGGATGCACACGCACCACGCCCAGCTGCCACTCAACCCCGTGCTAGTAGTGCTCACGTTTCTGCTGCTGCTATCCGAGAAGGTGCCGAGCGCCGCCATCGTCGGGGTAGCCTTATTGGCGGGAGCGTTTATCTGAACCACGGATGCAAGCGGATTGGTTGGATGACACAGATTTTGTAGCCAATTTAAATTTCTCGCTTGCTAGTGCATCTAAATAGGAAAAGGCTGCCAGACGGCAGCCTTTTTCGCTATAACGGTCCCTAGGGCAGTCGCCTACAAAATCCGCGTAATCCGACCAATCCGCTTTAATCCGTGGTTCAGACTACCGGTTGGTGATTTCCACGTAGGCATTGCCCTGCACGGGTTGGCCATGGTGGGTGCCGGTGACCTTGCACATGCCCTCCCAGTAGTACATGGTGAACGCGTGGAAGAAGCGCAGCCCCAACTCTTGGCCGGGCACAAGCGGCTCTACGGTCAGGTCGTAGCCTTGGGCAGGAATTTTAACGCTCCACTTGGCCGGGTACTTTTTCTTAGACTTGGGGCTGGTCCAGTAGCTGATGGGCGTGAGGCTGAAGTCGCTGCCGCCCAGGTGGGTATTCTCATTGCTAGCCGTGAAGTACGAGCCGTTGTTGAGCTGCTGGCCGGTTTCGGTGCTGCGCAGCGTGTTGAGCATGAGGTCGGTGCGCTGCAGCGTCTCGTTGCCCGCGGGCTCCTGCAACTGGATGCTCATCCAGTCCCAGCCTACGCCCTTGCTCACGATGCTGGTGCAGTTCCACTGCCGGTCGTACCACAGCTCGCCCGTTACCGGGTGGGCTTTACCTGCTACCGTAAGCGTGCCCATCGTGGCCAGGCGCGGGTAGCTGTAGTAGCCCGCCAGTATGCCCTGGCCGTAGTTTTCGTAGCCGGTACCCCCGTGCAGTAGCACTGGCTTGGTGGGCGTCGTGGTCAGGTCGAGGGCATAACCTTGGTTTTGCTTGCCAGTAAGGGCCGCTTGAAGCTGGTATTTGCCCTCCTGCCCATCGAAGGCCCAGGTCTGGCCGGCTTTCTCGTCGCGCAGGCGCAGGGGCAGCGAGTCCGTGAGCAGGCGCGGCAGCTTACCCAGCTTGTAGTCGTAGTGAAACTGCTGGCCCTGCGGGTCGGTAATGGCTACGTTCACCATCTGGTAGTCGTCCTTGCCATCTTTCAGGTTGAAGTGGAAGAACACGTACTCCACGCCGTACTGCTGGCCCGTCTGCGTGTCGCGCAGGTGGCCGGTAAGGTACCACCACTCCAGCGAGTTCTTAGGGTGCACGGCCTCGTCCTGGGGCAGCGAGGCGCGGGTAGCCGTGGGGTTAAAACGGGTAGTAGGCACCGGCTTGAAGGTGGAGCAGGCGGCTAATAAGAGAGAGAGGAGACCTAGGGAGTAATAGCGGAGCATATCCCTAGGCAAAGGATTTTGGGGCCCGAAAAGTTTAGGGATAAACTAATGAGCCTAGAAGAAGCCAGGGTTGCGGTTGATTACTTTTCTCAGCCGGATGTGGTAGGGTTTGGTGCGAGTAGAGTCAAACGGTACCCTGGCGCTTAGACGGCTTCTTCCGTAGCTTTCCTGCCAGTAAGTAGCAGAAAGATAGTGGATTCGGTTAAATTCACGTTTTGGTAGTAGAAACCAAAAATGGCCCTTGGCATCAGTGCTATCCCCTACGCCTTTCGTGCTCACCCACGCTCCAGCTTGGTGTATACCTAGCCAGTTGCGCACTATCCCCTGCACGAGAAATAAGCTGTCGGGAAGGGTAGCTTGTGTTAGGTCCGGGGCCGGAGTCCCTGGCTTCGCGTTTTGCGCCCGCGCCTTCAGCCCGGAAACCGACCCTAGTACTAGCACAGTAGCTACTGCCCACCGCCGCCACCCGGTCATGGGCTTTGCTGCCGCAAATAAGGGACGGTCTACTTGGTCTTCCCGAAACTGGCCGCAGCGGCGCCTAGGGCTATACTGGCTCAAGAAGGCCACTACTTCCCCATCGGTCATATGGGTAAAGTCTACAACCTGCGTTTGGCAGCTGGCGCAGTGCCGGCCCACATCCGTAGGGAACATAGCTTCCCAGTTCTCATCGCAGGGAAAAGGCTGGTGGATGACGACAGGAGGCACGAGGCAAAGAAAGCTGGCAGCGATGCTAATTTACTAGCCTGCTCGAAGTGGCTTGGTAGCCCAATACTTGTTCCCGTTGAAAAGCAGTGCTAATGCCACGGCCAGGGCTACTCAACGTTGGTGATAACTACTTCGCCCATCAGCATATGCGTATCGGCGACCAGCGCCACGGCAGCGGCTGGCAGCTCGGCGCCACTGCTGGAAGCGGCTGGCCGAATCAATAATAGCTGTGTCGCCTAGTGCCGAGTAGGCAACTCCTCCACATCGCCTAGCAGCCCTCCGTACACCAGCTCGGCAGATGAGTCGGCACCTACTACTGCCACCGAGTCGGTGCTTAGAGTCGTTAAGCAACTGTCGCCTAGGCTAATAAGCTGCTCTCTGGGCGCGGCTATAACGGGCTGCGGCTCGCCGAGCGTGTGCTGGCAGCTTTGCAAAGCCAACGTAGCCAGCAGCAAGCCCGCCAGCCAAGCCTGCCAGCGCGTGGCTGGTGGCACTGGAAGTACGGGGCGCAAGGGCCGCCCGAGTTGTTCTTTCCGAAAGCGCCCGCACGTGTTACCCCGACCTGCGTGTGCTAGGTAAGCTAGGATTTCGGCGTCCGTTTTCTGGGTGAAATCCACCACTGTTTTTTGGCAGGCAGCGCAGTGGCGGCCGGCGGCGGTGGGCGTCATGGCGGCCCAGCTTTCGGGGCAGGGCTGGGGCACGCGCAAGATGGTAGCTGGTTGGGGCATAGCTCAGAATGGCGGAGTGGCTTTCTTCCCCGATGCTGAGTTAGCGCCGATTGCACACGGCCCGGCCGTAACTTGCCCGTTTGCTAGCCTACTGGCTCAACCCGCCCTCGTTCTAATGCCTCCCGCCAACACCTCGCTTTTCCGCCGCAAAACCGTCGAGTCCATCCTCGCCAACCCGCCCGCCGATGCCGAGGGCCACGGTGGCACTGGTGGGGGGCTGGCCCGCCACCTCACCGTGCGCGACCTCACGGGCCTAGGCATCGCGGCCATTATTGGGGCGGGCATCTTCAGCACCATCGGGCAGGCTAGCGTAAACGGCGGCCCGGCCGTGTCGCTGCTATTCGTGTTTACGGCCGTGGCCTGCGCCTTCTCGGCCCTGTGCTACGCGCAGTTTGCGGCCACCATCCCGGTCAGCGGTTCGGCCTATACCTACGCGTATACTTCGTTTGGCGAGCTGGCGGCCTGGATTATCGGCTGGGCGCTCATCATGGAATACGCGGTGGGCAACATCGTGGTGGCCATTTCGTGGAGCGACTACTTCACGGGCCTGCTCGACGGGGTGGGGCTGCACATACCAACCTGGCTCACCACCGGCACCCAGAGCGCTTACAGCGGCTACGAGCAGGCGTTGGCTACCATGCAGGCCGGCGGCAAGCTCACGGCCGCCCAAGAGTCTAGCTACGTGCTGTGGCAAAACGCTCCTAAACTATTCGGTGATTTTCACCTGGTTATCGACCTGCCCGCCTTCCTTATCACGGTAGCTATTACGGCGCTGGTATATGTGGGCATCAAGGAAAGCAAGAACGCCAGCAACCTGCTAGTACTGCTGAAGCTGGTGGTAGTGGCCGTGGTTATTGCCGTGGGCGTGTTCTACGTGAAGCCCGCCAACTGGTCGCCCTTCGCGCCTAACGGCATTGGCGGGGTGCTGAAAGGCGTGTCGGCCGTCTTCTTCGCCTACATTGGCTTCGACGCCATCAGCACCACGGCTGAGGAGTGCAAGAACCCGCAGCGTGACCTACCTAAGGCCATGATGTGGGCACTCATCATCTGCACCGTGCTCTACGTGCTCATTACGCTAGTGCTCACGGGTATGGTGAGCTATAAGGAGCTAGGCGTGGGCGACCCGCTCTCGTTCGTGTTTGCCAAGGTGGGCCTAACCTGGTTTTCGACCCTCGTGGCCGTAAGCGCCGTGTTTGCCATGGCATCAGTGCTGCTGGTGTTTCAGCTGGGCCAGCCGCGCATCTGGCTCACCATGAGCCGCGATGGGCTGCTGCCGCCGCTGTTTGCCAAGGTGCACCCCAAGTTTCACACGCCCTCGTTCAGCACCATCATCACGGGCATTTTTGTGGGGGTGCCGGCCCTGTTTTTGAACATCGACCTGGTGGTGGACCTCACTAGCATCGGCACGCTGTTCGCGTTTGCGCTGGTGTGCGGTGGCATCCTTATCCTCGACCCCTACGGCAAGTCTACGGCCCGCTTCACGGTGCCTTACATCAATGGGCGCTGGCTGGTGCTGGCGTTGCTGCTGGTGCTGGCCGTGTTGGTGTATATATATAACGCCAGCAGCAACCACGAACTGTGGCTCGACCTGAGCGGCAGCCGCGGCTGGCTGCGCGAAGACGAGGCCGGCAAAATCACCGGCGGCTTCGCCCACCAGATTCCCTACCTGGTGTTCATCCTGGCCACGCTGGCGCTGGCGGTAGTCACGTTTGTGCGCAGCCTGTCGCTGCTGCCGGTCCTAGGCCTCATCATCAACCTGTACTTGATGACGCAGCTTGGCGTCCGTAACTGGGCCATGTTCTTTGCCTGGCTGGTGCTGGGCCTGGGCATCTACTTCGGCTACGGCTACAAGCACTCCAAGCTGAATAAAGGCCTGCCCACGCAGCCAGCCTAGATGCGCTACAGCCTACTCCTGACCCTGCTGCTAGCTGCTCTGCCGCTGCTGTTTGGCTACTACCTAAACGCCAGTTCCCCGCCGCCTACCAGTGCCTACAACCCGGCCCGTTGCACCCGGTACTGCGCCCTGCACCGCTGCCGCCATGCCACGCGGGCCAATAGCCCAGCGTACTTCCAGCTACGGCCGCTGTATGCGGCTACGGTGCGCGGGCTGCACCTAGGCGGAGCGCGCAACTATGTGCTGGTGAATATCTTGGTTTACTTGCTGCTGCTGCCAAGCTTGCTGGTGTGGCTCACGTATGGCGCCCTGCGTGATGGCCAGCAACTCGCTCAGCTTCGTCGCCATGCCTAGCACCCTAGGGCAGGCAGCGCGCTGGGCTTTCTGGTACTGCTGCGACTTCATGACCAACCTCGGCAACCGCACGCATACCTCCTACTACGAGGCCAATACGTGGGTGCTGCTCTTGCTTCTGCCGGGGCTGCTGGCGCTACTCGTGGGGGTGCGGGTAGTGCAGCGCGTCCAGTTGCGGCGGCTACGGCGAGTAAGCCGCTCAGCAAAGCGACGTTGAGCTTTTTAGCAGAGCTGCCCCCTAGGCCACCGGCGGCTGGTTGGCTTGCAATGCTGCCAGCAGGCTGTTGCCGCGGGGGCTGCCCCAGCCCGTGCAGGCGTCCCAGCCCGGCCCGGCCGAGTAGGCACCGTTGTTGCCGCTGGTGACGTCGCGGCACACGTTTTTGCCGGCGAGCGAGCCGTACAGTAGCGGGTTAAGAAAGCCCACGGGCTTGGGCAGCTTTTGGTTGAGGAGCGCCAGCAGGCCCGCCCATAGCGGCGCTACCGCGCTGGTGCCGCCAATTACCATGTCTTGGCCATCGACGCGCACCTCGTAGCCGGTGGCCGGGTCGGCATCGCCGGCCACGTCGGGCAGGCCGCGGCCGGGCTTGGCGGTGGTGGGTAGCTTAAGCGGGCGCTGGTAGTCGGGCACGGCAAAGTAGTCACTCACGCCGCCGCCCGTGGCGCTGGTAGTACCTTCATTCCAAACTACTTCGCTGCTGATGCTGGTGCCCGTAGACGTGAGCTTGGTGCCGCCGCAGGCCAGGGCGTAGGGGCTGCTGGCCGGGAAGTCGGCGTGCGGCTGCCCGTCAGCCACGCCATCGGCCGAGCCATTGTCGCCGGCCGCGCAGCACACCGTCACGCCCAGCAGCGCCGCCGACTGGAAGGCTTGGTTGAACTGGTCGAGCGCCTGGGCGGTCCACGTCGATTCGGGGCCGCCCCAGCTGATAGAAATGATGCTCGGCTTGTTGGTCTTGTCGTGAATGGCGGTGGTAATGGCGTTCAGAAAACCCTGCGACGTGTTGGGCGCGAAGTACACCACGAGTTGCGCCCTAGGGGCCACGGCGGCGGCCACCTCAATATCGAGCAGCACCTCGCCATCGGCGCTGTTGGCGTTGGTGGGCTGGTTGCGGGCGCCGTTCACGCTCACCACTTTCACGGTGGGCACGGGCAGCTGCAGGTTAGTGAAATAGGTTTTTAAGTCCTGCGGCTTAAACCCGCCCCCTAGCTCGATAATGGCGATGGTCTGCCCCGCGCCGTCGAGGCCGGTCGGAAAATCGTAGAGCTTAGCCAGTTGGGGCGGCGTGAAGGCCTGCGTAGCGGCCCGCGCCACAATGGCGCCCGACCCGGCGGGCGGCCGCACCTGAAAGTGGGCCTCGGCCTGCGGCCGGTCGTCGAGCCCAAACACGCCCTGCACAATGTCGCCCAGCGGCGCGGGCACCGTGATGGCGCCGGTGCGGCCCCGGTACGTGCCCTCGGGGTAGCTGTACTGGTGCAGTTGCGTGCCAAAAGCTGCTTCAAACTCGGTGGTAGTACCCGACAGCAGTACGGTGCGCTGGGCCGCGCTACTCTGCACGACTACCAGGCCGTGCGCCCGTGCAAAATCTGCTACCTGCTTGATATCCTGCAAGTCGGCGCCATAGTGGTGTTCCAGGTCCTCGCGGCTGAGGTAGGTGCGCTGCTCGGGCGCCACGTCGGCGAGCGCGCTGGTAGCGGGCGCCGTCGGCAGCGGCGTTTTGGGCCGTAGGCGCACGGTCACTTCCAGGCGCTCGTCGGGCAGGGGGGCGTGGAGCTGCTGGGCGTGGGGCAGGGGCTTGCGCTCGCTGCCAGGGATAGCCACGCGGGACTGGATATCTGACATAAAATTAGGGAAGTAAGGAAATTAATTACCGGATTTATCCTGTGCAAACAAGCTCATTAAGATGAGGTAAGTATGAGTAACAAATAGCTACTGTGCCGCGGTAAGAAAGCACTAGCGCAAGCGTGGCTTGAGCGGCTGAGCAGCTGTCAGCGGTGGAGTTTATTGAAAAGACAAAGGCAGGGCGCCTGCTGAAGCATACCTGGAAGCTGGCTTTGAGGGACTTGTCGCGCTTCTCCTTCGCCTTCAAGAAAGCCTACGGGGTGGCGGCCACGCGGCTATAGACCCTAGGTGCCAGCGCGCCGCCTTGCCCGGCTACGCACAAGCGGTGGCCCCTAGGGCCGCTTTGGGCAGGTAATCGTTGCTGCCGGATGGGGTAGGCACGGTAGACGCAGCTAGCATCAGCTACCAACGGCAGCGCTGGTAGCTGGCGCCGGGGCCGCCGGAGCCGGGCTGACAACGCGGAGCTGGAAAAAGGCTCCCGGCCGGTTGTCTGTCGTCACCTGCCCGCCGAGCTGTGCGCTCAAAGCCAGAATGAGCTGCTGGCCAAACGACCCTTCGGCGGCTTGCCACTGCCCCGGCGCCATGCCCGGCCCGTTGTCTTCCACTTCCAGCAGTAGCTCGGCCGCTCGGCCCCCTTGGCCGCACAGCATAATGCGCAGCCACGGCCGGGGCACATCGGCGTAGGCGTGCTTGAGCGCGTTGGTAACCAGCTCGTTGAGGATTAAGCTCAGCGGCACGGCTCGCTCTACGTCCAGCGTGGTCAGGTCGAGCGTCAGCTCCAGGTCGAAGCAATCCTCATCGAAGCCGTAGGTGGCCAGCAGGTTTTCGAGCAGCGTCGTCAGGTAGGGGCGTAGGTCTACCTGGGCCACGTCGATGGTTTGGTAGAGGTGCTGGTGCAGCAGGCCCATGGCCTCCACGCGCTGCCGGCCCTCGCGCACGGCGCGGGCGGCGCGGGCATCGGCCAGGCTGCCCGACTGCAAGTTGAGCAAGCTGCTCACAATAGCCAGGTTGTTCTTGACGCGGTGGTTCAGCTCGCGCAGGAGCAGCGCCAGGCGGTCGGCCTGCTCCTGAATGCGGCGGTTTTTGGTGCTGACTACCTGGTGGCTAGCTTGCATCTGGCCGTTGGCGCGGCGCAGGGCGCGGTACTGCCAGCCCGTTACGAGCAGCAGCCCGGCCAGCGCGCTCAAGCCCAGGCCCAGGCTCAGCAGCAGGCGCTGCTTGCGGGTGTTTGCGAGCCCTAGGGCAGCAATGCGGGCCTGCTGCTTATCGAGGCGGTAGGCGGCCTCGATGCGGGCCACGGCCTGCGTTTTCTCTACCCGGTAGAGGCTGTCGTCCACGGCGCGCTTCTGCTCCAGCAGCCCAATGGCAGCTTGGTAATTGCCGGCCGCCTGGTAGGCCTTTCCGGCTGCTTCCAGCGAGTTGCTCAGGCGGTGCGGGTCACCGATGGCGCGGCCCAGGGCCAGGCACGAGTCGGCGGTGGCCACGGCGCGGGCAGTTTGGCCCTGCTGGCGGTAGGCCCAGCTCAGCTGGCGGTAGGCGTGCTCGAGGCCGGTGCGGTTGTTTTGCGCCCGGTGCAAGGCCACCGCCCGCCGGAAGTAGCCGATGGCGGCGGGCAGGTTGTGGTCGAAGTCCATCAGCAGCTGCCCGTAGTTGGCGTAGGCCACGCCCAGCATGGAGGGCCTAGGGTGGTGCTGCCGCTCCAGGGCAATGGCCAGCTGGTAGCACCGGCGGGCCGAGTCGGCCTGGTGCAAGTCGCGGTAAATGATGCCCTGGCTGAGCAAAGCCGCCACCTGGCCCACCGGGTAGTGGGCGCGCTGGGCCCAGGCCAGCGCCAACTGGGCCTGCTGCAAGCCCTTGCGCGTAAGCACAACTATCTTTTGCGCGTCGCCCAGGCGCTTGTACGTCTGCGCGTTGGCGTTGAGCACGGCCGACACGCCGGCCAGCCGGTGCTGCGCCTCAAACAGTACCTGCGCCCGCCGCGTGTAGAGGAAGCTGGAGTCGAACTCGCCCGCGTTGCGCAGGGCCATGCCGAGCTGCAGCGCGCTCTGAGCCGTGCCATAGGCAAAATGCAGGCGCTGGCTAGCTCGCAGCAGCTGCCGGTTCAGGGCCAAGGCCGAATCGTTGTTGCGCTGCAGCAACCGCCGCCCTAGAGGCAGCTGCGCCCGCACTGCCGCCGTATCGGCCGGCGCCTGGGCTGCCGCCCGCCCACTGGCCAGCAGCCACAACACGAGCAGAAGGGGGCGAGCGGTAATCACAGCAGAAAAAAGGAGAGAACGGCAAGGACGCCAACGAGAACCCGCCCGGTTCGTCGGCAAGGTGAAAGTAGCGCCCGGCCAGGCACCCAGTGCCCTAATGATAGTCAACACCCCCCCTAGGGTAGTGAACGACGCCCAGCGGTAAGGAGCCCGCCGCTTAGCGAAACATAAACTGCTGCAAGAAGGCCTCGCGGTACTGCCGGCCCAGCGGCACCGGTTGGCCGGCCACGGTCAGCTCGGCTTCGGAAAAGCGCTCGACGTGCTGGATGTTGACGGCAAACGAGCGGTGCACCCGCACGAGCTGCCCAAACGAGAGGCGCTCGAGCACAGCCCCCAGCGTGAGGCGCAGGGCGTGGCGGTGCGCAGCGAGGTGTAGGTGTTGTCGGCTTCGAGCAACACAATGTCGTTCAGCAGGATGCGCACAAACTCGCCGGCATCCTTAATGAACACGTAGTCGCCGCGCTGCAGAATAGTATCGCGGGTGAGGGCTTCGTGGCCGGCGGGGGGGCTAGGCGGCGCGGGCTGGGCCACGCTGTGCAGCGCCAGGGCCAGGGCCGCCCGCAGGCTAGCCACCGACACGGGCTTGGCCAAGTAGGCGGCGGGGTTGGTAATCAGGGCTCGGTCTAGGGTGGCCTGGTCGGCCAGGGCTGTGAGGTAGAGCAGCGGCACGGGGCGCAAGGCCAGCAGCTGCCGGGCCGTTTCAATGCCGTCCCAGGGGCCCTGCAGGTGGATATCGCAGAGTATGCCGCCCACCTCGGGGTGCTGCCGAAACAGCTCCAGCGCCTGCGGACCGGTGCTGGCAATGCCCACTACGTCGTAGCCTTCGGCTCGAAGGGTGGCGCGCAGGTCGAGGGCCAGAACGGCCTCGTCCTCGATAAGGAGCAGGGAAACGGATGCGGGCATGCGGGGGCGTGAAGAAGCGCAGGCTGAGCAGCTACCGCGAAATTACGCACGGAGCTTCAGCCTACGTTCGCATACCACGCTGCCGCCGTTCACTTACCACCTGCTGCTTTCCACTACGTTCCGTTGGGCCCTAGCGGGGTACCCGGCCAACTTCGGGTACATCAGAGGCCTAGGCAACTTCTGATTATTTCTTGGATTGCTGCTACTGTGCTATGAAAACATGCCTTCGTCCTCTGGTTTAGCTCAAGCTAAGCCGGCTGGCTGCTCTCCGCCAAGGGAGCAGCCAGCGTAGGAGGCCGCTCGCTTCTAGTTGCCGGGCATCTGAGGCTGCTTCTAGTTATCTCAACTTGGATTTACTAGAAAAACCTATGCCTTTTAATAAGCGCAGTCGTGCGTGCGTTCGTAACTGCTAGAGCACGGAGCTAGGTGAAAACTGGGCAAGGCTCATGCGCTCATAGGTAGACTGCGCTATTCCTGGGCCAAGAACCAGCGTTACTTATTGGATTAAATATATAAGGTGCCCATGCTTAGGCGAGGCACGCAGCCGTAGCTTCGTACCTGGGCTAGGTACCTAGCCTAGGCCCAGCGGCGATGCTACAGTTGCTGCTTGTTACCGACTCTGTTTTTGCATGCCGCCCCTCCCGCCCGGCGAAACCTCGCTAATTACGCTGCGCCTGCGCGGCACGCTGCCCGCGGCTACAACCCATACCCTGCAAGAAACCCTAGCCACGGCGCAGGCTGCGGGGCTGTGTTTTCACCGCGCCCGCAAGCAGGTGTTCGGTTGCTTCGACGCGGCGCTCGATGCCATGCCCACCGGCCCTAGGCACCTGGAAGAAACCAACTTGGCCGAAGCCCTCGCCGGCGAATTTGCCTTGCTGGAAGAGCAGGGCTTCGTGGTGCACGGCTTGCCATCTTGCCCAACCACGCCCACGCCGTGCTGCACCTGCCCGCCCGCACCGGCCTGAGCTTCGCCAAAGCCCTCGACCAGTTGCACTTGCGCACCGAAGCCGCCTGCCGCCGCCTCGTGCGCCCCCAACTGCCACCCGAAGCCCGCTTCTGGCAGCCCGGCTGGCACGAGGTGCCCCTGGCCGATACCGCCGAGCTAGACCGCGCCCTGGCCTACGTGCAAGCTCACTCCCGCCGCGCCCGCCTGCCCGAGCGCTTTCGTGCGTGGCCCTACCTCCGCGAGTAGCGGCGGCAGCGGCCTAGGGCAGGCTGTTAAAGTCGCTGGCGGGCCTAGGGGCTGCGCCGGGCTTCACCACCATGGGCTGGCCGTGCTGAATGACGATGGCCGCCTTGGCCAGGCCGATGAACAGCCCGTGCTCAACAATGCCGGGGATATGGCGGAACTCCTGAGCCAGGGCTTCGGGGTCGGGAATCTGCCCAAAGTGGCAGTCCACGATATAATTGCCTTGGTCGGTGCGGTACTGCTGGGTTGATTCGGTGAGCGAGGTGCGCACCTCGGGGTTGGCGCCCAGCTTATCTAAGGAGTCGAGCACCCAAGGCAGCGTGAAGGGCACTACCTCCAGCGGCAGCGGAAAGCGCCCAAGGGTGGGCACCAGCTTGCTCGAGTCGGCTACCACCAGCAGGTAGTTGGAGGCCGTTTCGAGGGTTTTTTCGCGCAGCAGCGCCCCGCCGCCGCCCTTAATAAGACGCAACTGGCCGTCTAACTCGTCGGCACCGTCTACGGTCAGGTCGAAGCGCAGGCCGCGGCGCGGCTCTAGCAGCGGAATGCCGACTTGGCGGGCTAGGTTTTCGCTGGCCAGCGACGTAGCAATGCCCTGCACGCGCAGGCCCTGCTGCACGGCTGCCCCTAGCTGCACAATAAACTGGGCCGACGTAGTGCCGCTGCCCAGGCCCAGCACCATGTCGTCGCGCACCCAGCGCAGGGCGGCGGCGGCGGCTTGCTGCTTTTCGAGGTCTTGGGTAGTGAGGGAGGCGGTGGGGGTCGGCATGGGGCTAGAAGTGGTTGCGGCTTCAAAGGAACGGCCGACTCGCCAAATAGCGGCGGCCCTAGGGCGTAATTTTGCCCCGATGCCAGCTCCCGTACTTCCGCCGCCCCCCACTGCTACCCCCGCGCCGGCCGCGCCATCGGCCACCGCCTGGGGTTTGCTCGGGGTGCTTTCGCTCATCTGGGGCACGTCCTTTATCCTCATGAAGAAGGGGCTGGTCGTGTTCACGGCCCTCGAGCTGGGCGCCTGCCGCGTGAGCGTAGCGGCCCTGCTGCTGCTGCCCTTTGCCGTGCGCGAGGTGCGGCGCACGGCTCCCGAGCGATTTAAGTGGCTGGCGCTCAGCGGTACGGTAGGCACCCTGCTACCAGCGTTTTTATTCGCCTACGCCGAAACCCGGTTGGCTTCGGGGTTGGCTGGCGTGCTCAATGCCCTCACTGCAGTCTTTGCCTTGCTCATCGGCGCCTGGCTGTTTGGGCAGCGCCTCACCGGGGCGCGGGTGTTGGGTATTGGCCTAGGGCTGCTCGGCACCATTGTGCTGATGCTGCTGGGCGGCAGCGGCGAAGAGGCCGGTCCTAGGGGCGCGGGTAATGCCTGGTATGGCCTCTACATCGTGGCTGCTACTGTCGGCTACGGCCTGAGCGTGAACGTGATAAAGCACCGGCTGAACGGCCTGGCGCCCATCACGGTGACGGCGCTACTCCTTGGTATCATCGGCGGACCGGCGCTGGCCTTTCTGCTACTCGGTACCGGCTTCGTGCACAAACTGGCCGTGGTGCCGGGCGCCTGGTCGGCGTTCGGCTACATCGCGCTGCTGGCCACGCTGAGCACAGCCGTGGCTACGCTGCTGTTCAACCAACTTATTCAGCAGTCTACCACGCTTTTTGCCTCGTCCAGCACCTACCTCATTCCCATCGTGGCCCTAGGCTGGGGCGCCCTTGACGGCGAGACCTTCAACCTCTGGCACGCGCTCGGCATGGCCATTATCCTGGCTGGCGTGTGGGTCATTCACCGGGCTAAGTAGCGCGGGCGACTGCGCCGCTACACGCCCTTCTGCTCCAGTTCGCTGGCGGCGGCCTCGTCGAGGTACCAGTCCACGGTGCCGTTGCTGGGCGCGATGAGCTGGGCCGGGTACTGCTCGATGTTACGCTCCGAGCCAAGCACCTGGGCTACGGCCACGGCCTTGTCGGTGCCGAAAACCAGGAAGGCAATGGCGCGGGCCTGGTTGATGAGCGGCGCCGTGAAGCTAATGCGGTACACTTGCTGCTCAGCCAGCCATACTTCCTTCACACCCACCGTTTTATCGCTCAAGATGCTGGTGCGCGGAAACAGCGAAGCGGTATGCGCGTTGTCGCCGAGGCCCAGCAGCACCAGGTCGAAGCGGGCCTTGCGCTCCTCAAAAAATTCTTCAATGGCCAGGGCGTACTGCACCGCCGCCTCGGCCGGCTCCTCCTCGGTATCGACGGCAAACACCTGCGCCGACCGAATGCCTAGGGGGTCGAGCAGGGTCTTTTTGGCCATCAGGTAGTTGCTGTCGGGCGAGGTATGGGGCACGTTGCGCTCGTCGCCAAAAAAGAAATACACCTGCTCCCAGGCTACGCGCTCGTGGTAGGCCGCGGAGGCCAGCAGCTCATACAGGCGCTTGGGCGAACTGCCCCCCGATAATGCCACCACAAACCGGCCCCGCGCGGCAATCGCTTGTTCGGCCAGCGTCACAAATTGCTCGGCCAGCGCTCGTATAGCCTCGTCGGAAGTAGGAAAAACGTTAAGCTTCATAGTACTAAATGTAAAAATATGTGGAATGTGAGAAATGCGAAAATGCAGGAAGCGGCGCGCTAGTGAGGGGGTGCGTGGCCCGAAACCATGCTATCCGCCGCTAGTACGCTCGTTCCTGCATGCTCACAGCTTTCACAGTGGCACATTACTTAAGCGGTAGCGTAACCCAGTGATAACCGTCTTTGGCGATAAGCGCCTCGGCCACTTCGGGCCCCCACGAGTCGGCCGAGTAGTTCGGGAAATTCTGGCTTACGCGGTTCTCCCACGATTTCAAAATCGGCATCACCAAATCCCAGGCTTCCTCTACCTGGTCGCCGCGCATGAAGAGGGTCTGGTCGCCCAGCATCACGTCGAGCAGCAGGGTTTCGTAGGCTTCCGGGGCCTGGGCCACGTAGGTGCCTTTGTAGTCGAATACCATGTCCACGCTATTCAATACCATGTCCACGCCGGGCCGCTTCGCCTGCAGCTGCAACCGGATGCTCTGCTCGGGTTGAATGCTGATAATGAGCCGGTTCTGGCGCTGCGTGTCCATCATCGAGTTGGGGAAGATGGAGTGGGGCACCTCCTTAAACTGGATGGTAATGACCGACGCCGTGCGGTGCAGGCGCTTGCCGGTGCGCAGATAGAACGGCACCCCCTGCCAGCGCCAGTTATCCACGAAAAACTTGACGGCGGCAAAGGTTTCGGTGTTCGATTTCGGGTTAACGCCCTGCTTTTCGGCTTCTTCGCGGTAGCCGGGCACCTGCTGGCCCTCTATCCAGCCGGGGCCGTACTGGCCGCGCACGGCCATGTCGCGCACGTTTTCGGGCGTGAAGCGGCGCATGGCCTTCAGCACGTCCACCTTGCGGTCGCGCACCTCCTCGGCCGTGAAGCTCATGGGCGGCTCCATGGCCACAATGCACAGCAACTGCAGCAAGTGGTTCTGAATCATGTCGCGCAGGGCCCCCGAGCCATCGTAGTACCCTAGGCGGTCGCCCACGCCCAGCTGCTCGGTCACCGAAATCTGCACGTGCTCGATGTAATTGCGGTTCCAGAGCGGCTCCATTATCGCGTTGGCGAAGCGGAAAGCCATGATGTTCTGCACCGTTTCCTTGCCCAGGTAGTGGTCGATGCGGTAAATCTGCTTTTCCTGGAAAATATTGGCCAGTAACTTGTTCAGCTCCTTAGCCGATTCTAAATCGTGCCCAATCGGCTTCTCAATTACGATGCGCGTGCGCTCGGGGTCGGCCGTGAGGCCCGCCTTGGCCAGGTTGTCGGCAATAACCGGGAAGAAGTTGGGCGCCACTGCCAAGTAGTAAATCACGTTGGCCGGTTGCTGCCACTCGCCTTCCAGCTCCTTAATGTGGTCGGCAAAAATCTGGTACGTGTCCGCGTTTTGCACGTCGGCCGGGTAGTAGTGCACGTGCGGTGCAAATTCCTGCCACTGCTCATCGGTGGCCTTGCCGCTGCGCGAAAACTCGTCGATGTCGTTGTGCAGCCGCTCGCGAAAGTCCTCGTCCGAGAGCTTGGTGCGGCCCGTGCCCACGATGGCAAACTGCTCGGGCAGCCAGTGCTCGAGGTACAGATTGTAAAGAGCTGGGGCCAGCTTGCGGGCATTCAGGTCGCCGGTGCCGCCGAAGATGACGAAGATGGTCGGCTGCGATTTTAGGGTTGAGTCCATCGAAAAGAATACGTTGGGAAAAGGCGGAACTAAGGCCTAGGGTTCGGCCACCGGAGCAACGGGTACGGCATCCCACTCAGCTTGCAGGTCTTGAATGGCAGCCACTCCAGGGCAGAGGGGATGTCGTCGAAAAGCTGAATCTGAAAGCGAATCAGGTGGCGAGCCACCCAAAACATCGCTTCCATTACCATTTGGTTGTGCAAGTGCTCGGTCCGCGACATGATGGCTACCTGCCGGAACGGCAGCTTCACCACCCGCGGAAACCAACTCACCGATAGCCACAGCTCGTCGGCGGTGCCTAGCGGCGGCAAGTTTGTAAAATCAACCAGCACCAAGTGGGGCCGGTATTGCGCCGATACGTGGTAGCCGTGCTCTAGCCCGGCCCTAACCTGGCGGTTGTAGGGGCCGAGCCACTGGTGGCGCGCGAAATATAACGACGCATCTAGCTGAATTTTAAGAGCTTGTAAGCTAGGCAGCAGCATAGTGCGGGTTGCGCAAAAGAGCGGGTTAGCAACAAAGGTGGGGCGGTTCCTAGCTACGCTGCTGCCTAGCGCTACGCAGCCTTACTCCTTGGGCACAGCCGGGGGCTCGTTAGCCGCTTGTCCTTTAGGTGATTCTACATTCCCGCGCAGGCCCGTCCACTGGGTGTGGAAAGTACCTTCTTTGCCTATCAGCTCGTAGGTGTGCGCCCCAAAATAGTCGCGCTGGGCTTGAATAAGGTTGGAGGGCAGGCGGCCCGTGCGGAAGGCATCGAAGTACCCTAGGGAAGCCGCGTAGGCCGGCACCGGCAGCCCGGCCGCCACCGCCGCGCCCACAATGGCTCGCGCGCCCGGCACGGCGCCCTGCACCAAGTCTTTCACTCGCTCGTCGAGCAGCAGGCTTTGCAGCTTGTTGTCCTTCTCGAAGGCGGCGTAGATGTCGTTGAGGAACGTGGAGCGGATGATGCAGCCGCCGCGCCAGATTTTGGCGATAGTTGACAGGCTCAGGTCGTACTTGTACTCGTCGGAGGCCCGCGCCAGCATGTGCATGCCCTGGGTGTAGGCGATTATCATGCTGAAATAGAAGGCCTGCTCTAGCTGCTGCAGAAGCTGCTCCTGGTCGCCCGCTACCTGCCCGGCGGCCGGCTCGTAGAGCTGGCTGAGCTGCACGCGCAAGTCCTTGTACTTCGACAAGTCGCGCATCGACACGGCCGAATCGACGGTCGGAATGGGCGCCTGCAGGTCGAAGGCTACCTGCGAGGTCCACTTGCCGGTACCCTTGGCGCGCGCCTCGTCTTTAATCTCGTTCAGCAGCAACGTGCCCTGGTTGTCGGGGTCGTCGAACGCGAAAATATCTTTGGTAATATCGAGCAGGAAGGATTGTAGGCGTCCCTCGTTCCACTTGGCAAACTCCTGGCCGATGGCGCTGTCGTCCATCCCCAGGCCAGTTTTCATGAAGCCATAGGTTTCGGCAATCAGCTCCATCAGGCCGTACTCGATGCCGTTGTGCACCATTTTCACGAAGTGGCCGCTGGCGCCCGGCCCGAGCCACGCCACGCAAGGCTCGCCTTCTACCTTGGCCGCAATGGCTTGCAGCACCGGCTCCATGGTTTTGTAGGCGTCTTCGTCGCCGCCGGGCATCATGCTAGGCCCAAAGCGAGCGCCTTCTTCGCCGCCGCTCACGCCCATGCCGAAGAAGTGAATATGCTTAGTTCCTAGCTCCTGGTCGCGCCGCGCGGTGTCGGTAAAGTACGAGTTGCCGCCGTCAATCAGGATGTCGCCGGGGGCCAGCAGCGGGCTGATTTCGGCAATGACGCTGTCTACAATGGGGCCGGCGGGCACCAGCATCATAATGGCCCTAGGGGTCTTGATGCTGCTGACGAAGGCCTGCGGGTCGGTGAAGCCCTGCACGGGCTTGCCGTTGCCTTCTTCAGCCAGCAGGTCTACCTGCTTCTGCTGTTTGTCGTAGCCCGCCACCGAAAAGCCGTGGTTGGCCATATTAAGTAGCAGGTTGCGGCCCATGGTGCCAAGGCCAATCATGCCGAACGCAAAGTTCGCGGGAGTATCACTCATCGGGGTGCTTTGGGGAAAGTGATTGAAAGCGCAAATGAACAGCTATACGCGAAAACTGCCGTTAAGCTGCCCCGCCATTAACCAAGATGCTTCTCAAAAGTCTAGTTACCGCTCAGCTTACCCACTCCGCACCTTCTGTCATGGCGAGCGCAGCGCGGCCATCGCACCAGCACAAGCCGCCTAGGGTCGTTCTGGTGCGATGGCCGCGCTGCGCTCACCATGACAGAAGGTATAAGTAATGGCTCTGGGGTTTAAGGGCCCTAGGCCCCCACCAGGACCGCTTCGCTGGCGGCCACCTCGTCGAGGATGGCGCGCACCTGCTCGCCGTTTTCGGCATCGACCAGGCGGGTGCGCCAGTGCTTGGCGCCCTCCAGGCCGCGGAAATAATGGGCGTAGTGGCGGCGCATCTCGAAAATGCCCGCCTTGGGGCCCTTCCACTCCAAGCTTTTCTCGAAGTGCATGCGGCACATAGCCACGCGCTCGTCGAGGGTGGGCGGGGCCAGGTGCTGGCCGGTAGCCAGGTAGTGCTTCACTTCCCGGAAAATCCAGGGGTAGCCAATGGCGGCGCGCCCAATCATAACGCCATCCACGCCGTAGCGGTTTTTGTAGGCCAGCGCCTTCTCGGGCGAGTCGATGTCGCCGTTGCCAAAAATCGGAATTTTGATGCGCGGGTTTTCCTTGATTTTCGCAATGAGGCGCCAGTCGGCCTCGCCCTTGTAGAGCTGCACGCGGGTGCGGCCATGAATGGTAAGTGCCTCAATGCCTACGTCTTGTAGGCGCTCGGCCACTTCCTCTACGTTCTTGGTATCGTCGTCCCACCCTAGGCGGGTTTTCACGGTCACGGGCAGGGGCGTATTTTTTACTACGGCCGCCGTCATGGCTACCATCTTGGGCACGTCGCGCAGCAAGCCGGCCCCGGCGCCACGCAGGGCCACCTGCTTCACCGGGCAGCCGTAGTTGATGTCGATAAGGTCGGGCCCAGCCTCGGTGCTGATGGCCGCGCACTCGCCCATGGTTTCTACGTCGGAGCCAAAGAGCTGAATGCCGATGGGCCGCTCGTAGTCAAATACATCCAGTTTCTGGCGGCTCTTGGCCGCGGCCCGTATCAGCCCCTCGCTCGATATAAACTCGGTGTACATGAGGTCGGCCCCGTTGGCCTTGCACACGGCCCTGAAGGGCGGGTCACTCACATCCTCCATGGGGGCCAGGAGCAGCGGGAAATCGGGCAGCTGAATAGTGCGGATGTTGGGCACGGTAGATAAGCGTTATGGCAGAACGTGGTAGTAAACCGGCCGGCTGCGCTTGCCGAAGCACCGCTGCCGGCCGGTTTACTACCATACTCAATTAGTAAACGACAATTTGTAGTGCAAATTTACGGCTTCTTGAACACCTCTACCCGTATGAAAGGTTTGCCCAAGCGCACCGTCTCGCCCAGCTGGCAGCTGCTCACCCTCGTGGGCTTGTGCATTCTGGGCTTTAGCCTGACCAGCCTGCTGGGCATGGGGCTGCTGATGGGCGCTTACCACCTGAGTACCGACCAGGTGGCAGCCTTGAGCACCAGCCCCGCGCAGGTGCCCAACGGCTGGGCGGCCCTAATGCTGCTGGAGGGCCTAGGGCTGGCGGGCATGGGCGCGGGCGCCTTGCTAGTACCGGCCGTAGTGGGCGAGCCCGTGGCTACTTACTTCGCCCCGCGCCGCCTAGGGGCCGGCGGCAGTTGGAAGCTGGCGGCGGCGGGCCTGCTAATCTTGGTGCTGGTGCCGGCCCTCTCGGTCATTATTGCCTGGAATGCGGGGGCGCACTTTCCGGCCTGGGCGCACGAGTTTGCCGAGTGGGCGCGCCTCAAGGAAGACCAAGCCATCGAGCTACAGCGCTACCTCACCAACTTCAGCTCGGCTAGCCGGCTGCTGGTGGGGCTGCTGGTGATTGCCGTGGTGCCGGCCATCGCGGAAGAGCTGGTATTTCGGGGGGTGCTGCAGCGCAATCTGGTGCGGCTGCTGGGCTCGCGCCACGCGGGGGTGTGGGCGGTGGCGTTCTTGTTTTCGGCCGCGCACTTCGAGTTTTTTGGCTTCGTGCCGCGCCTGCTGCTGGGGCTAGTGCTAGGCTACCTCTACGAGTGGAGCGGCAATATTCTGGTGCCCATGGCCGCGCACTTCACCCAAAATGCCTTCCAGCTGCTGCTACTGTACCTGGCCCAGGGCAAGCACCTGCCTACCGTGCTCAACCCCGATACCAACCAAGCCCTGCCTTGGCCCGTGGGGCTGCTCAGCGCGCTGCTGGGTGTGGCCCTACTGCTACTGCTGCACCGCCGGCTGCCAACCGGGGCCGTGGCGCGTGCGTAGGGATGCCATATTTGCGGCCCGGTAGCCTGCCCGGCGCAACCGCTTGCCTTATAGCGCCGCCCCTAGGGGCAGGTTGAGTTTCTTTCCCGTTCTGCCTCCCTGTTTTGACCTCCGACCAGCCCCAGCCCGCCGCCCCCGACGACCAGCCCAAAGGCCCCAGCAACCTGCGCCTGCGCGTGATATGGGGGGCGCTGGCGGCAGCCTTACTCTTTGGCTGCACCTTCGGCGGGCCCATCTCGTTCGGGCTGTTCTTTGCCGCCGTGCAGGCCGTGATGCTCAAGGAGTTCTACCGCATTATGCGGGCGAATGGGTATCAGCCAGCGTTTTGGATTGGGATTGTGGTAAGTATCGTCGGTTTTGCGGCGGTATTTACCATCTTTTTCAGCCAAGCCATGTATCTCCATGGTGTGAAAGGGGAGTTTGCCGCCAGCCACGGAGCTAGCATATTTGAAGCATTTCGTGCAGTAATTAGTCCATTGGCAGTAGCCGCGGTATTCTTATTGCCTGTGCTACTGCTCATTCGAGAAATGCGACTCTGGCCGCAGCATTCGCAGCCATTTAGCAACGTAGCGGTGACACTGCTTGGGCTGGCTTACGTGAGCATTCCTATGTCACTGCTCAATGCGTTGGCCTTTGTTTCAAATAAGGGATTTTTTCCCCGCCACGTCTTTCTACTCATATTCCTCATCTGGGCGGCCGATACGGGCGCGTATTTCGCGGGCAAGAACTTTGGCAAGCACAAGCTGGCACCCAGCATCTCGCCCGGCAAAACTTGGGAAGGCTGGGTTGGCGGTGCGCTGCTAACATTGGCCGTGGGCTGGGCTGCTGGCTTGGCCGTGCCCGATGTGCCCCTAGGGCATCGGCTGGTGGCGGCGGGCGTGGTGGCGGTGTTCGGTCCGCTGGGCGACTTGGCCGAGAGTATGCTCAAGCGCAGCGCAGGCGTCAAAGACTCGGGCACTTTCTTGCCCGGCCACGGCGGCCTGCTCGACCGCTTCGACGCGTTTCTGCTGGTGCTGCCAGTGCTGGCGCTGGTGCAGGTGCTGGTCGGCTAGGCCGTGCGCTTGGCATAGCAGGATGCCAAGAAAGAATAAGGCATTACGGTAATTGTGGAATCTAGGGTAAAATAATGTGCAGGCGGTGCCGCCTGCCCAGTGGGTGCGCCCGGCAGGGCCTAGGGCAGCAGAACCTGCTTGGCTGCGGAGGAGCGGGGTAGTGGAGCAGAGGGGCTGCTAAAAAGGGCACTATCAAAACCATAAGTGGGGGTTAAAAATCAAGCGGGTAGCGCGAAAGTTGCTCAAAAAAGGGCATGTTGGAGTTGCTGTACCTTTGCGCGACTTTTTCGTAAGTGCATTATCCTTCTCTTCTCCCACCCACTCCCATTTTAATTTCTCCCAGATGACACCCACCACAGTGTATAAAGAACCCGCTCCACGGGTTGAGAATGCCGAAAACCCCCTAGAATCAATGATGTCGCGCTTCAACGTAGCGGCCGAGATTCTGGGGCTTGACCACGAAACTTACGAAGTACTAAAAGCAGCCGACAAGCAAGTGATTGTGCACCTGCCCGTGTCGATGGACGACGGCAAGGTGCGCGTGTTTGAGGGCTACCGCGTGGTGCACAACACCATTCTGGGCCCCAGCAAAGGCGGTATTCGCTACGACAAGAACGTGAGCTTGGACGAAGTGAAAGCCCTAGCTGCCTGGATGACGTGGAAGTGCGCCGTGGTGGACATCCCGTATGGCGGTGCCAAGGGTGGTATCATCTGCGACCCTACTACCATGAGCCCCGGTGAGATTGAGCGCCTGACTCGCGCTTACACTATGTCTATGAAAGACGTATTCGGCCCCGACCGCGACATCCCGGCCCCCGATATGGGCACCGGTCCCCGCGAAATGGCTTGGATAATGGACGAGTTCTCGAAAACTGCCGGCCAAACTTCGGCCGCCGTGGTAACGGGCAAACCTTTGGTAATGGGTGGCTCGCTGGGCCGCACCGAAGCTACGGGCCGTGGCGTGATGGTGTCGTGCCTGGCCGCCATGAGCAAGCTCGACATGAAAATTGAAGAGACCTCGGTAGCTATTCAGGGCTTTGGCAACGTGGGCTCCTGGACGGCTAAGCTCATGTACGACAAGGGCTTAAAAATTCGGGCTATCTCGGATATCTCGGGTGCTTACTGGAATGAGGACGGCATCAACATCGACGAAGTAATTGCCTATAAGAACGCCCACAACGGCCGCATTGAGGGTTTCCCCGGTGCTACCTCCATCGACCCCGACGACCTACTGACCTCGGAGGTAGACGTACTGGTGCCCGCCGCCGTGGAAGACGTGATTACCGAGCACAACGCGCCCTACATCAAAGCTAAGCTGATTGTAGAAGGCGCCAACGGCCCCACCGCCGCTTCGGCCGACCCCATTATTTACGGCAAAGGCATTTCGGTAGTGCCCGACATCCTGGCCAACTCGGGCGGCGTGACGGTGAGCTACTTCGAGTGGGTGCAAAACAAGCAGGGCTTCAAATGGAGCCTCGATATGGTAACGGAGCGCGCCGACCGCATCATGACGGAAGCGTTCGAGAAGGTGTTTGCCGTGAGCCAGAAATACAACTGCTCGCTGCGCATTGCCGCCTATGTGGTGGCCATCGACAAAGTAGCCCAGACCTATAAGTACCGCGGCGGCTACTAGGACCCTGCCTAGGGGCAAAGCAGCACATAGAGACGATTGTTAGGCTAGCGTCAGCGTAGCGGCTAGTCCTGGCAATCGTCTTTTTATGTTCAATTCGCAACCGATGTCCTTACTTTGCGTGTTAGAATAAACACCTACACAAAGTGCGACTTACCGGACCGCGCAGGCTGCCGCCTACCGACCCCGTGGAATTCGCTTAAATCCGTGCCTATCAGTGGTTAAGATACATAAAGAAGGTCGCCGTATTCTGTTCGTGACCCTTCTGGTACTGCTAGCCCTCAATTTGCTGCTAAGCCGGTACAACGGTGAGAACGTGGCATTTAACCGCATTTTCGCTGGTATTTCGGTAGTGGCATTCATCGCGCTGCTGCAGTTCTTCCGCTCGCCTTTCCGCCGCCTGCTCACCCACGAGGACTTGCTGCTGGCTCCGGCCGATGGCAAAGTGGTGGTGCTTGAGGAAGTATTTGAGCCGGAATACTTTAAGGCCGACCGCCGTCAGATTAGCGTGTTTATGTCGCCCATCAACGTGCACATCACGCGCAATCCGGTGTCGGGCATCGTAAAGTATTTCAAGTACCACCCGGGCAAGTACCTGCTGGCCTGGCACCCCAAAAGCAGCACCGACAACGAGCGTACCACGGTAGTAGTAGAAAGCGATGCCGGTCCGCTGGTACTGTTCCGGCAGATTGCCGGGGCCATGGCCCGCCGCATTGTGTGGTACGTGAACGAGGGCGACGAAGTAAGCCAAGGCGAGGAATTTGGCTTTATCAAGTTTGGCTCGCGGGTAGACATCTTTGTGCCGCTCGATGCCGACATTAAAGTGGAGCTAGGCCAAAAGGTAAAAGGCGGCGAAACGGTCATTTGCCAGTTCAAGAGCTAGCCTGCTGTTGTTCCTTTAAAAAGCCCCGGCTGCACGTGCAGCCGGGGCTTTTTGGTAGATAGCGAAGTTGCGAAGTCGGCAAGATTACCGCCGTTGCAACTGCTCGATTTGCTGCAGTAGCAAGTGCTGCGCACCCGGCAGATTGAGCACCAACAGGGCTAGCCCCAGCTTAAGCAGCACGCAGATGCCTAGGGGCAACAGCCAGTTGCGAGCCTTAAACTCATAGGTGCGCACGTAGCGCGGCCAGAACCACCACATGTAAGCCAGCATCAAGGGCACATCGAGCAGCAGCGAAACCAGTGGGCTCAGCATGCGCTGGGATACTAGCCACTGAAAAACAAATACTTCGGCAACTAGATAGGCCAGAACGAACGCTATAAGACCAATGATGGCCCCAGTGCGCTTGAGTCGCTGTAGGTTGAGGGCCAGCAGTACCGCGCCCGCTACTACCGAAACCGTGGCCGAAATTACCAAGATGCCAACCGGGGAATACAGCACAGGCAACTCCTCGGTAGACTCTTCGACGGCTACTTGCGCCTGGCGAGTAGCCTCCGCTTGCTGCTGCACCGCCGCTTCGAGCAGCGGGCGCAGGGCCGCTTCTTCGGGGGCGGGGTGCCCGCGGCGACGCAACTCGCCCAGGGCGGCCAGCACGGCCTCGTCGCGGTACTGCGCGTAGTCCGTCACGTACGCCCGCAGGGTTGCGTCGGACTTTAGCTCCATCTTTGCCGCGTAGTCTTCCATAGCAAGTTGCTGATAAGTAGTAGAAATAGACAGCAAGTGGCTGCTGCGTTTCTACTGCTGGTAAAATTCTTGAAGCGCCCTTCCCGCGCGGTACACATCCTCAAACGAGTTATACAGCGGTACGGGTGCGAGGCGGATGACGTTGGGTTCGCGCCAGTCGGCCACGATGCCCTGGGCCGCCAGGTAGTCGAACAGCTCGCGGCCACGCTCGTTCACCAGCAGCGAAAGCTGGCAGCCGCGCTCAGCTGGGTTGGCGGGGGTAATAATCTCCAGCTTTTCGGTGGGCAGCCCTAGGCCCTTAATTAAGTATTCGAGGTAGCCAGTGAGGCGCTCGCTTTTAGCGCGCAGCGCCGCCATGCCCCCAGCTTCGTCGAAGAGGCCGACGGCGGCGCGGTACACGGCCAGGGTCAGAATCTGCCCGTTGGAGAGCTGCCAGCCCGCCGCGCCGGCCATGGGCTGAAACCCCTTTTTCATTTGGAAGCGCTGGGCCTGGTCGTGGCCCCACCAGCCGGCCAGGCGCACCAGGTCGGGGCGCTGGGCAAAGCGCTCGTGCACGAAAACCCCCGACGAGCCGCCCGGGCCCGAGTTGAGGTACTTGTAGTTGCACCAGCAGGCAAAGTCCACGTCCCAGTCGTGTAGGTGTAGCTCCGCATTGCCGGCGGCGTGGGCTAAATCAAAGCCTACGGTGGCGCCTACGGCGTGTCCGGCGGCCGTAATGGCTTGCATATCAAATACCTGGCCCGTATAGTAATTGATGCCCCCAAATAACACCGTGGCCAACTCGTCGCCCAGTTCCTGAATCTTGGCCACAATGTCGGCGGTGCGCAAGGTATGCTCGCCGGGCCTAGGGGCAATTTCTACGATTACCTCGTCGGGTTCCAGGTTGTGCAGGCGAGCTTGGCTTTCGAGGGCATACTGGTCGGAGGGGAAGGCGCCGGCCTCCATCAGCACCTTGCGGCGCCGGCCGCTGGGGCGGTAAAAGGTGACCAGCAGCAAGTGCAGGTTTACGGTTAGCGTGTTCATTACCACCACTTCAGCGGGCCGGGCGCCAACTACGCGGGCAGTAGCGTCGGCCAGGTTTTCGTGGTAGGTAAGCCAGGGCGAGTCGCCGGTGAAATGGCCTTCTACCGCGCGCTCCTCCCAGGCCTTAAACTCGCGCTCGGCGGCGGCCCGGGCGGCGCGGGGCAGCAGCCCCAGCGAGTTGCCGCAGAAGTACGCCACGGGCCGGCCGTCGGGGCCCTTAGGAAAGAGAAACTCCTGGCGGAAGCGGCCTAGGGGGTCGGCGGCATCTTGCGCGGCGGCAAAGGCGGCGGTAGAATCGTAGTGCATAGGGGTGGGATTAGAACGCAAAAATCAAAGAAATCAATCGGGGCAGCGGTGCTACGGATGGCCGGTGGGCGCGGCCGCAGTGCTATCGAGCAGCCCCGGGAGTAATTTTTTCAACGGATACGCGCGGTTGACGCGGTAGATGTCAAATACGCGGCGTCCTTCGTCGTCGGCGCGCAGTGTATATACGGGCGGCCCGATGGCGGCGGGGTAAGGGCCTGGGTGGGCGCGGTGGGTGGTGATGAAATAATCGATGGGCGTGAGCGAAAAATCAATGCGCAGTCGCTGCTGCTCGGCTGGCGCCAGCAGGTAGCCACCAGTAATGCAGCTCGCTAGTAAGTTGGCTTGCACTTGAATAGCGGGCCGGGCATCGTGGGCTAGTATCCAGCGCAAACCCTGGGGAAGGCTGAGGCCCCAGTAGTCGTACTCGTAGCGCTGCTCGGGGTGAGCGCCGGCCAAGGCATTGAAATACAGGTTTTCGAGCGGGTGCAATTGCACCATCTTTGCGCCAGTAGCTAGCGCCGAAGCCAAAACGGCTGCTCCCACCACGCCGCGCCAGTAGGGGGCTAGCGCGGCCCTAGGGGGCAGCCAGCGCCAGGCGGCCACTAGGCCCCCCAGGGCCAGCAGCAGTAGGCTGGGGTACACAAAATACAACTGGCGCCAGCCGTCGTAGAGCACCGAGCGCAGCACTACTACGGCCACTAGCGGCCCAAGCGTCAGGCCCCACAGCAGCAGGTCCTGCCACTCACCGGCGGAGTTGTAGAGCCGCCAGCCCCGGCCCCACAGCTGCCGCACCAGCAGTCCTAGGCTAACGACCAAGCCGAGCAGATACAGCAGCGGGGTGGTAATGCCTATCCATTCTGGGGCATACGTCCAGGGGGTTGGCGCGCCAGGCGGCAGCCACTGCCCACTGTACAGCAGCACGCCCTGCCAGCGAAAGCGGCCCATACTGTGGAGCGACTCCCAAAAGTGCGCGGCGGGGCTGCTCCACAAGTAGGGCCAGCAGGTAATGGTAAACGCCACCAGTAGCCCCAGGTACAGCGCCGCATTGCTGCCTACGCGCCGGCTTTGGTTGGCATAGTCCCCGTGCAGGCCTCGCAGTGCTAGCAGCCCTAGGGTAGCTGCCGGCAGCAGCACCGCCATGGGCCGCACGCCAATGGCTACGGCGCCGGCCAGCGCGTGGGCCGTGGCGTGCCACCCGCTCGGGCGGCGCACAAAGGCGACCGTGGTGGCCGTACCGATGGCGAAGCAAGCCAGAAATACGGCGTCCTTGGCGTTGTAAAAAAAATCGGCGAAAAGGCGGGGACTGAGTACCAGTAGCGCTACCGCTAGCAGCCCTAGCCACCGGCTGCCGAAGCGCCGGCTGGCCAGCCAGTACACGGCCCAGCAGCCCAGCCAGCATACTGCAAACACGCTGTGATGCCGTAGGAGCAGCACATCGTGCATGTCAGTATAACCGCTAGCTTTCTCCACTAACGTCATGGGCAGCTCAAAAGCTACGCCGTAGTCGCGGTCGCGGTACTGCAGCAGGCGGGCCTGCGGCGGGGTAGCAGCCAGGCGCTCGGCGGCGCGGGCGGGCAGCCAGCGTGCCGGCACGCACTCGTACAGGTACACTAAGCTTATCTGCCCGCTCTCGCGGCAGGTTGCCTCGTCATAATACGAGCCGTAGTCTGGGACTAGCTGCCAGCCACCTAGCAGTAGCGCGCCAAAAAACAAGGCCACCACCCAGCGCTGCCATCGGTGCGGGAGCGGCTGAGCAACGCTGGCGGGCACCGCCCTAGGGGTAGGGCGCACCACGCAGCGCTATACTTTCTCTAGCACCATGGCCACGCCCTGGCCTACGCCTACGCACATAGCGGCCACACCATAGCGGACATCCTCGCGGCGCTTCATCTCGTGCACTAGCGTAGCCGTGATGCGGGCGCCGCTGCTGCCCAGCGGGTGGCCCATGGCAATAGAGCCGCCGTTCACGTTCAGCTTATTCAGGTCGATGCCCAACTCGCGCACTACCGCCACGCTTTGCGAAGCAAACGCTTCGTTAATCTCAAACAGGTCGATGTCGGCTATCGTGAGGCCGGCGCGCTGCAGCACTTTCTGAACGGCCGGCACCGGGCCCATCCCCATGTAGGCCGGGTCAACGCCCGCTACGGCCGAGGCTATAATGCGCGCCATCGGCTTCAGGTTGTACTTCTGCAGGGCTTCTTCGCTCACCAGTAGGGCCGCTGCGGCGCCGTCGTTGATGCCGGCCGCGTTGCCCGCCGTTACGGTGCCACCATCGGGCTGGAAGGCAGGCCGGAGGGTTGCCAGCTTCTCCAGGGTCGATACGCGGGGCTGCTCGTCGGTGTCAAACAAAGCCGTGTCGCCCTTGGGCTGGGGCAGAAATACGGGCACCAGCTCTTTGCGGAAACGACCTTTCTCGGCGGCGCGGTGGTACTTGCGCTGGCTCTCGAAGGCGAAGAAATCCTGCTCTTCGCGGGTGACGTTGTACTTCTTGGCCACGTTCTCGGCCGTATCGCCCATCGTGTAGGGGTAGTACTCGCGGGCCAGGCGCGGGTTCACGAAGCGCCACCCTAGGGTGGTGTCATGGGCCGTGAAGTCGCGGGCAAAGGCCGTCGAGGACTTGGCCATCACGAAAGGGGCACGCGTCATGCTCTCGGCGCCGCCGGCCAGGTACACGTCACCCTCGCCCGACTTAATGGCGTGGAAGGCATCGATAATGCTTTGCAGGCCGCTGGCGCACAAGCGGTTTACGGTGCTGCCGGGTACGGTTACGGGCAGGCCCGCCAGCAGTGCGGCCATGCGGGCCACGTTGCGGTTGTCCTCGCCGCTTTGGTTGGCGGCGCCCAGTATTACGTCCTCAATGGCGCTTTTGTCGAGGCTGGGGTTGCGGCGCAGTAGCTCGCGGAGGACGAGTGCGGCTAAATCATCGGGGCGGACGCTGCTGAGCGCACCACCAAATTTTCCAATCGGGGTGCGCACTGCATCCACGATATATGCATTAGGCATCGCAGGGCTATCAGTTACGGCGGGCAGGGCAGTCCGCCGGTTCGGGACTACTTTTGAAGTGGCTACGGGCACTAGCCCAAAGCTGCTTTTTACAACCGCAAAGATGATACAAAGAATTCAAAGCGTTTTTCTGCTGCTACTAGCTTTGTGCATGCTGAGTATGCTGGCCTTGCCGCTCTGGCACAAAGTTGACCCCCTCACCCACCAAGAACTGACGATGAGCGCCTTTGGCTACACGGCCGCCAAGGCGCCCGCGCCCGCCGGCCCGGTGTGGGTTATTGCCGTGCTGGCCTTGGCAGCGGCGGCCTTGGCCGTGTACGAGATATTTCAGTTCCGCAAGCGCCTGCTGCAGCTGCAGCTGGGCATGATTAACCTGCTGCTGATCGTGGCCACGTTTGGCGTGGCATACTACTTCGCGGGCCGGGGCGAGGTCAACCTCAACCCGAAGCTCGAAGGGCAGTTTCAGCCAGCATTTTACTTGCCTACGCTGGCGCTCGTCCTCAACCTGCTGGCCAACCGCTTCATCCGCCGCGACGAGCAGTTGGTGCGCCGCAGCTACGACCGACTGCGCTAGAACCCTAGGGCCTACCTGCTAAAAAAGCCAGGGCCAGTTTCTACCTGAAACTGGCCCTGGCTTTTTTTATTTATTGGCGCTGTACACCCCTAAGCTTTCAGTATCGTGGCAACCCTAGCTCGGTGAGCACTTGGCTGGCGTCGGTTTGGAAGGTGAATGCGTTGAGTACCAAGTGAAAATTATGCGGGTCGGAAAGGTGCGCGTAACCCATCTTCGCTACTTGCTTCTGCGAGTTGCCGAAGGCCATCGTGCGCACGATATCGGCCAGCTGCTCCGACCGCAGATAGCTGCGCGACAAGGCTTGCTCGGCCAAAGGCAGGCGGCGGTCGTCGAAGGCGCACGCGCGCAACGCTCGCACTAAATCAGTTGATTCTGCCGGGCTCATGGGGATAAGCGCCACGGCCGGTGCCGGATAGCCACCCGGCTGGGTGGGTCCGGGGTAGGGGGCGCCGGGCTGGCTGGGGTAGTTGCCCGGTGTCGGGTAGCCATAGCCGCCCGATGTGGGTGGCCCTTGGTAGCCGCCTGGCACGGGCTGGCTAGGGTAGTTGCCTGGCACTGAGTAGCCGCCGGGCGTAGGTGCAGTCGCCACCGGGGGCTGGCCATACGTCGGGCCTTGGTCTTCGTAGCCGTAGCCTTCCAGCGCTACCGTGCTCACTTGGCGCAGCCGCCAGCCGTAGCCGGGCCGCTCGGTGAGCATATACGTCGTGCTCAGCCCTGGCTCCAGCCATATTTGCGCCCGCACTGCCACCTGCGGGCCGCGCCGGGCGCTGGGCAGGCTTAGCTCTACCCAGTGCTGGCCGGGCGCTACCGCCGTTAGGTGCACGGGCTGCGTGGCCAGGCGGGCCACCGGCTGCCCATCGAGCCGCAGGCTGAACGGCAAGCCGCGCTCAACGCCGAATATCGCTTCCAGTGGGTCGGGGCCCTGGGCGTGGCTGGCCGGCAGCAGACTCAGCAGCAGCAGGCCAGTAACTAGGAGCGTACGAAGTGCTTGCATACTAAAAATGGCCTAGGGCCAATACGAGGAGCAGAGGTGCCACCCACGTATCAGCCCTAGGCCAACTTTATGCCAATTTACTTCGCGCGCTATTGGCTGATGCGCGTCACCTTAAACTCGGTGCGACGGTTGCGCTGGTAATCAGCTTCCGACTTGGGGTTTTTGATGATAGGCCGCGACTCGCCGTAGCCTTTGGCCGTGATGCGACGCTTGTCAATGCCCTTGCCCACGATGTAAGCCACGGCGGCTTCGGCCCGCTGCTGGCTCAGCTTTTGGTTGTAAGCGTCGTTGCCGCGCTGGTCGGTGTGCGAGCTAAGCTCGATGCTAATGTTGGGGTTATCCTGTAGGGTTTGCACCAGCGTATCAAGGCGCACGGCCGCGTCGGGACGGATGTTGTACTTGTTGTAGTCGTAGAAAATATCCTTCACCTCGATGGCCCTGTTCACTACTATCTTATTGAGCGTGAGGGTTACGGGCAGGCGAATGTCATTCTGCGGCTGCGTCAGCTGGTCCTGGCTGGGGTAGCGCCCCACGGTGCTCACCCGGCCCCGCGCCGTGAAGTCGCCGTTGCGGTCGGTTACGAGCGTGTACGCCTGGGCCGAGTCGAGTTTGGTCGAAAGCTTGCCGTCGGGGCCAGTGGTTAGGTCTAGCTTCTGGCCGTTGCCACTCGTGATGGTCACAGTTTCGTTGGGTACCGGCTTGGTCGTGTTAGCCTTGTCGTCACGCTCCAGCACCGTCACGTCGGCGAAGAACGTCACCAGCTTGCGGTCGCGCTTCTTAAACGAATACAGGTCGTCGGAGCCTTTGCCGCCCTCGCGATTAGACGAGAATACGCCCGTGCTGGCGCTCGTGAAGAAGGGCGCAAAGTCATCGCCCGGCGAGTTGATGCCCGCGCCCAGATTCGTCACCGTGCCGCCCTGGTAGCGGAACAAGTCGAGCTTGCCGAAGCCCGGATGCCCGTCGGAGGCGAAGTACAGGGTGCCGTCGGGCGCCACGCCGGGGAAGCTGTCGTTGCCGGGCGTGTTCACGGTTTCGCCCAGGTTCTCGGCCGGCGAGAAGCGCCCGTTAGACCCTAGGATTGCTTTAAACAAGTCGGCGCCGCCTTGCCCGCCCTTGCGGTTGGAGGCAAAGTACAGCGTGGTGCCGTCGGGCGCAAAAACGGGTGCGAAGTCGTCGGCTGTGCGGTCGTTGATATTGGCCAGCGCCGGCTCGGTCCAGGCGCCGTTGCGGTAGTACGAAATCCAAAGGTCGTCGCTCTTATAGCCCTTCTTCGAGCCGTCGTTGGAGCGCGAAAACACCATCGTCTTGCCGTCGGGCGTGTAGGTGGCGCTGGCTTGCAGCGTCTTCACGTTGTTGAACAGCGGCTCCAACTTGCGCGGGGTGCCGCCAGTGAAGGTAGCCGGGTTGTCGAACTTGTTGGCGTACAGCGACAAATACCCTTCGCCGTTGCCGGGGTAGGCTTTGCCGTCGCGGCCCGAGGCAAACACCAGCTCGCCGCTGTCGGGCATGCGCGAGGCCGAGAAGTCGGAGCTAGGCGAGTTCAGGGCGTCAATTGGAGCAATGTCGTAGCCGGGCGCGGTGCCTACCAGGGCCTTGCTGGCCGTAGCGGCTTTAGCTTCGGCCGCGGCACGGTCGCCTAGCGAGCGGTTGGTGCCATTCTGGGCGTAGGCCGAAAACTGCGTGGCCGCCTCGTCGAACTGCCCGGCGGCGCGCAGCGCCTGGGCGTAGCGGTAGCCGGCATCGGGGTTGCGCACCTTGGCGTCGATGGCGGCCTTGTAAAACGGCACGGCTTGGTCGAGGCGATTAGAAAGGCGGTAGGCCTCGCCGATGCGGTAGTTCGACTGCGCCACGTTTTTCCCTTTCGCCACATCCGCCTTGTACAGCCCAATAGCTTGCTCAAACTGTCCCTCGGCATAACGCTTGTCGGCCTTGCTGAGCTTGGATGATGAAGCACAGGCACTTAGCAGCAGGGCACTGCCTACTGCCACTCCTAGGGTAGATAGGTTTCTCATGAACAACGAAAGTGGGTGCCGGAGCGCCAGACCCCCAGCCGCCCCGGCCAGCAAATCCAACGGGCAATAATACAACGGAGTAACGCCGAGCGGCGCCGAAAAGTACCCGCCTAGCGGCCAAAAAAGCTAGCCAGCCAGGTTGTGCCCGCCGGCGCTGGCCAGTGCTCGGCCAGCTCTTCTTTGGTGCTGAGCGTGTTGTTGAAGTAGAGAGTGTCGGGCGTGATGGTGCCGCCCGCAATGGCCTCGCGCAGCCCGCGCCGGCTTAGCAGGCGCAGCTTGCCTTCATCTAGGAATGCCATCTGCGACTTTTCCAGCAGCTCTATGCCGAGCAGCTGCTCTAGCTCGCGCACGAACCGTACTGAGGCATCGATGGAGCAGCCGCTGGCCCCAGCTTGCCCTTCATCGAGGCCGATAACCAGAAATTGCTGGTGCAGAAACTGCGCCGACGCTAGTAGGTCGCGCCCGTGGCTGGTCCAGGCTTCGGCAAAGCTGGCTAGGTGCGGCAGTACCCGCATGAGTTCCTCCTCAGTCAGCGGCCGGTTGGCTTGGTAAATCCATACGCGGGCGTGCGGCGGCAGGCGGTCGAAGGAAACGTACATACGAAAGCAGAAGCAAGGTGAATGAGCGACATTACCAAAATAGTACTTGGCCGAAAGCTACGTAGCGCCAGAAAGCAGCTTCTACTTTCGCAGCAGCGCCGTGTGCAAATGTATCGGGCAGGGCGTTAGCAATGTTCCCCGGCTTTGCGTCGAGCAAGGGGCCTAGGGCCACGCGCTAGCTTACTAAAAAAGCAGGCGTGACTTCCGCTATGGAAACCACGCCTGCTTTACCGGTAGCCGGCCTAGACTAGTGCTGAATCACGAAGCGGTGATTCTCGACTTTGCCATTCAGTACCAGGCGACAGAAATACACGCCTTCGGCCGGGTGCTCACCCGAGAAAGGCAAGTAGTAATCCTGGCCTTTGACGACGTCCGCGCTGTGAAGCGTAGCCACTGGCACGCCCAGTGCATTGTAGAGGTGCACTTGTGCCGAGCCGCTTTGCTGGGTCTGGAAGTGTACGTTGCCCTGCGTGGCCAGCGGTGCCGCTGGCAGTCGTGACCGGGGCCACAATGTCATGGGAGCAATGCTGTGCTGATTGCAGGGCAAAAGACCTGCGCAAGCAGCTGCATAGACTCAGAAACTAGCAATAGACTAGCGCTGCTATTGTTAGCTATTGGGCACTGGCGGCACCGCTAAGCGTTGATGCCCTCGGCGGAGGCGATAAGCTCGGCCAAGTCGAATACCTGCACCGCACCCTCTTGCTCCTTGTGTTTTACGCCGTCGCTCATCATGGTCATGCAGAAAGGGCAGCTCACGGCGATGATGCTGCCTTGCAGGCTGTGCTGGCTGGGAGCGGTGCGCTCGGTTTCGACGCCGCGCAGGTTGTCGAGGGCGGCGGCCTGGCCCCCTAGGGTAGCTAGGGCCTCCTCGGTGCGCTCGATGTTGATGTCCTTCTTGCCGGGCTCAGGCTCCTTCCACATCTGGGCGCCGCCCGCACCGCAGCACAGGCCGTTAGCGCGGCTACGCTTCATCTCTACTAGGTCAGCATCGAGGGCGGCTAGCACGTCGCGCGGAGCTTCGTAGATGTCGTTGGCGCGGCCCAGGTAGCAGCTGTCGTGGAAGGTGATGCGGCGGCCTTTGAAGCTCTCGCCATCCTTCACGCCCACTTTGCCCTCATTAATGAGTTGCTGCAAGTAGGTGCTGTGGTGAATCACCTCGTATTCGCCCCCTAGGGCCGGGTACTCGTTCTTAATAGTATTGAAGCAGTGCGGGCAGGCCGTCACGATTTTCTTGATGCCGTAGCCATTCATCGTCGTGATGTTCTGCATGGCCTGCATCTGAAACAGAAACTCGTTGCCGGCGCGCTTGGCTGGGTCACCGGTGCAGGTTTCTTCTAGCCCTAGCACGGCGTAGTCGGTGCCCGTGTGCTCCAAGATGCGGGCAAAAGCGCGGGTCACGCGCTTATAGCGGTCGTCGAAAGCGCCGGCGCAGCCCACCCAGAATAAGATTTCGGGCACTTTGCCCTGGGCGGCTAGGTCGGCTACGGTAGGTACTGTTAGCTGGCGCTTGGTAGGGGTAGGAGAGGGGGCAGCAGGAGTCATATAGCGCGTAGAGTAAAATTCTAAAAAAGATAGGGCAAGCAGATAGGCACCGCGGCCAACCCGGGCCCTAGGCCTTCTCGGCCACGTATAGCTCGTCGGCCCAGTTGAGGCGGTCGGAGGGAGAGAAGGCCCAGGGCGCGCCGTTGTTTTCGATGTTAGAGAACATAACGTTTAGTGAGTTGGGCGCCGCCGATTCTTCCAGCACCAAGAAGCGACGCATTTCCACGATGCTTTCCAGGGGGTTGATATTGACGGGGCAGCTCTCGACGCAGGCATTGCAAGTGGTGCAGGCCCATAGCTCTTCGGGCGTCACCTTACCGCGCAGTAGGGGCTGGTCAGCGTCGGCAGGCTCGTGCTTAGCCTCTTCTCCATACATATTGGGGTGAAAGATGACCGGCGAATTATACTTCTGCTCCATCCGGTCGCGGGTGTCCATAATAATTTTGCGCGGCGACAGCAGCTTGCCCGTGATATTGGCTGGGCATACCGAGGTGCAGCGTCCGCACTCGGTGCACGAGTTGGCGCCCATCAGGCTGGTCCAGGGCAGGTCGTCCACATCTTTGGCGCCGAATGGCGTGGGCGCCAGGGCCGAGCCGTCGGGGGCAGTAGGCGCAGCGGGAACCTCGTAGCTCGGGTCGAGCATGGCCTTCACCTCGTGCGTAATGCTCTCCACATTGCTAAACTGCCCCTGCGGCACCAAGCGTGAGTACCACACGTTCGGGAACGCCATGATAATGTGGAAGTGCTTGGAGCTAGGCAAGTAGTTCAAAAACAACAGGATGCCCGTGATGTGAATCCACCAGCCGGTGCGCTCCAGCACGTGCAGGCCCGATACCCCTAGGCTAGCCGGCAGCAGTCCACTCAGCAAGTTGCTCACCGGGAACACGCCCACCAAGTCCTTGCCTTCTAATTGGTGCAGGCGCAAATCAGCCGAGTTCATGAAGAACAGCGCCAGCATCAGCGCTACCTCGATGTAGAGAATGATGTTGGCGTCGAGCTTGGGCCAGGCGCGCAGTTCCACACCCGTAAAGCGGCGCACCGGCGGGTTGTGGTTGCGCCGCCACCAGAAGGCTGCCACTGCAACGATTACCAGCGCCGCCAGCACTTCGTTTACGGCCATTAGCGCGTCGTATACCGGCCCTAGGATGCCCAGTACCCGGTGCGTACCAAAGAGCCCATCGATGATGATTTCGGCAACCTCGATGTTGATGACAATAAAGCCAACGTATACTATTAGGTGCAGAAACGCGGGCGTGAGACGCTTAAACATCTTTTGCTGCCCGAAGGCTACCAAGAAGGTTTTGCTCAAGCGCTCGGCTGGGTGGCCGCTCATGTAGCGCTCGCGTCCGACGAGGATATTGGCCCGGATTTTTTGGACTTGCCAGGCAAACAGGCCAAACGCCGCCAGCAGCAGCAAGGCAAAAAGGATAGGTTGCAGCATCGCGTAAAGGTAGGCTACGGGGGTGGGAAGTGAAGTGCAATTTAGTAGGCATGACGAATACTTTACGGGAAGAGTTTGCCCACCGCAGAAATTTTCTGTTTCCAGCCCTTGCACAATAACTGCCTCGCCGTACCTTTGCGCTCCCAAGCCGCTGACCGGCCTAGGATATTACCCCCGGCAACATAGCTCAGTTGGTAGAGCACAGCACTGAAAATGCTGGTGTCGTTGGTTCGATTCCAACTGTTGCCACAAAAAACGCCCCTAGCAGCTTGCTAGGGGCGTTTTTGCGTTTTGGGGCACTGCTCAAACTCGTGCCTAGATTGGCATAGAGTAATAATAGTCAAAAAGGTAAGTACCAAAGCAGGGGTTGCTGCGTTGAACCATAGCACCACTCTATCTTCTTGGTACATGGCTTTTCTCGCTCGCAAACGCGCCCGTCCTGCCGGGCCTCCCGCCCGTCCTAAAAGCGCCCTCCGTCAGTGGCTTGATTCGCTGGTATTTGCCGTGGTAGTTGCCGCGTTCTTCCGCTGGTCGGCCGTCGAGGCCTACGTCATCCCGTCCGAAAGTATGGAGCACTCGCTGCTGGTGGGCGACTACCTGTTTGTGAGCAAACTGCACTACGGCCCCACTACGCCCCAAACGCCGCTGCAGGTGCCACTCACGCACCAAATCGTGCCGATTCTCAATATCAAAAGCTACACCGACCTGCTGCAACTGCCTACTTATCGCTTTCCGGGCTTTAGTTCGGTGAAGCGTAATGACGTGGTGGTCTTCCACGTGCCCCACGAGCAGCAGTACCCCGCCGACCTGCGCACCTTTCTGGTTAAGCGCTGCATCGCCGTTGCGGGCGATACACTAGAAATCCACAAGGGCCAAGTGTTCGTCAACGGCCAACCAGCGGCGGTGGCTGGCCGCCCGCAAACCACTTACTTCATGGCCGTGCCCGTGCCGAACGATGAGGTGCGCGAGGCGCTGCGGGCGCAGGGCGTAGTAGACTACACCCAGCCCGATGGTGTGCCGGCGCTAGCTACTGACCCCACTAACGGTAAAAGTGGCTACTTCATCAGCTGCCCGACCGATGTGGCGGCGTATTTCCGCAAGCAGCCCTACGTAGCCGGCCTCACGGTAGCGGGTGCTGAGCTGCCCGCAGGTACGCTATTCCCGGATGCGGCGGACTTCCACGTGTCGGGGGCGATGAGCGCCACGCCGCGCAAGTGGCAGCTCGACGACTACGGCCCCCTGCCCATCCCCAAGAAAGGCCAGACCATCGCCCTGAGCCCGGCCAACGCCGCCATCTACTACAAAATCGTGAGCCAGTACGAGCACAACACGGACGTGAGCTGGAAGGATGGTATGATTCAGCTCAAGGGCCAGCCCTTGACGAGCTATACCATCAAGCAAGACTACTACTGGATGATGGGCGACAACCGCCACAACTCCGAGGACTCGCGCTTCTGGGGCTTTGTGCCCGCCGACCATGTCGTAGGCAAGGCCGTCCTCATTTGGCTCTCGCTCGACCCGCACGCCGACCTGCTGCACAAGGTGCGCTGGAGCCGCCTGCTGCAGCCCGTAAGCTAGCTGCGGCTTCGTGGCTGGCTTGCGCTAAGCGGATGAAGGCTGGACAAAAGAAGAAACGGTAACTAGTGGGAACTTTTTGGCTAGCTGAGGCGAAGTCCAGTATATTTGTAAGAGGCTGATTGATAAGGATAAAAGTTCATTTTTTAGAGAAAATATATTTCATTTTTAATTAAATCCAATCTATGAAACCGGCGCGTAGGTGTGGCAGGAATGCGAAAGCCTAACTGATGAAGAAGATAGCTCCGGAAGATGAAAACCAATTGGTTACTCGGCTGCATGCGCGCGACGAGCAGGCGATGGCAATTTTTTATCGCCATTACCGGCAAGCGTTGTTTCGGATAATCTTGCGCATTGTGCGGCAGCACGAGGTAGCTGAAGATGTGCTGCAAGAGAGCATGACCAAGTTCTGGCTTGGCTTCCCGAGCTATGACCGTAGCAAGGGCCGCCTCTTTACGTGGGCGCTCCGCATCAGCCGCAACCTAGCTATCGACCGGCTGCGGGCTCAGCGCCTGACTAGCCACACCGAGTCACTGTCGGAAGCCAACTCGGTGATGCTGGCTGCACCAGCTACCTTCCGGCCCGAGCACTTAGACGTGCGCGACTGGCTGCAACTACTCGATTCGAGCGACCGGCAGTTGATGGAACTGCTATATTTTGAAGGTCACACCTACCAGGAAACGGCCGAGCGCTTGCACCTGCCCGAGGGCACCGTAAAAACGCGGGGCCGCCGCATTATTCGGCTGCTGGCCCAGATGCTGCGGCCCAGCTAGGCCCTAGAGCACTACTTGCGGAAGCGACTGAAGATGCCGTCTTTGCGCTTGATGAGCACGTAGCGAATAGAGAACGCGGTGGGAAAGCGAGCGTAATCGTCGCCCTTAAATTCCCAGGTGGGCTTGAAGTCGAAGCTGAGCACGATGGGTAGGAAGGCTACTTTGTACTCGACCCCCACGAGCCCATCAAGGCCGTTAAAGCCACCCGTATCCTTGTTGTTGCCAATGTGGCCGCCCGCACCGAAGTAATAGTTGAGGCTGGGGCCTAGGATGCCAAAGTGGTACTCGCCCAGCACCGTGCCGCTGTACTCGCGCTGGCCCAGGCCGGCAATGGCCTCTACCGTAACGCGCGACGCCAGCCGCTGCTGCAGGCTGATGCCGTAGTTGCCGCCGCCCAGGCGGGCCCCTAGGGCCGTATCATACTTCTGAGCAGCGGCGGGGCGGGCCAGTGCCAGGGCAAAGCCCGCTAGTAAAAGAGGAAAGAAACGCATACAAAGGGCTAATGCAATGACCTGGCCAAAGCCGGTGTGCTTTGCCTAAACACCGACTGGCGTATATGTGTTGCCTACCGGCCGAGCGTATAAAATTCGGGGCTTAGTGGAAAGTAGGCGGCGCTAACGGCTGTTAGTTCGGAACTTTGTCTTAAATTCTTCTACCTCCCCTAGTTCCGACCCACTGTGTATTTGCACCGCGTGGCTGCTTATTTGCCAGCAGCCGTCGTTACCAACGAACATTTCACTCAGCTCAACGGGCTAGCTTCCGACTGGATAATTGAGCGCACTGGCATCCGGGAGCGCCGCAAGGCCGGCCCCGGCGAAAACGCCAATACCATGGCCATCGCCGCCACGCAGGCGCTGCTGGCCGAGCTGCCCGACTTCGACGCTTCGCGCATCGACTTGATTGTGGTGGGCACCTACACGCCGCACGATACCATCTATACGGCCGCCCACGCCGTGCAGCGCTACTTGAACATCAACGAGATACCGACTATTAGTATCTCGACGGCTTGCTCGTCGCTGCTGAATGCAGTGGAGATTGTGGAGGGGTACTTTGCAATGAAGAAAGCCAGCACCGCGCTGGTAGTCGTGACCGAGCACAACACAGCCTACAACAACGAAACCGACACCATGGCCGGTCACTTGTGGGGTGATGGTGCAGCGGCACTGCTCTTCAGCCGCGACCCCCTAGGGAATGGCGATTTGCGCGTGCGCCAGGTGCTGACGGGCGGCGCCGCCCCCGTGGGCAAGGCCGACGAGGCCGTGACCCTGAAGCCCGTGGACAAAGGCATTGTGATGCCCTTTGGCCGCGACGTATTTCAGCAGGCTTGCACCTACATGACGCGCATCACGCAAGATTTGCTGACGGCCAACGGGCTATCGGTGAATGAGCTAAGCTACCTGATACCACACCAAGCCAACTTGCGCATCTCGGCCAACGTGGTGAAGCAGCTGGGCCTGGACCCGGCGCGCGCTGTCAACAACATTGACCGCCTGGGTAACACGGGCTGCGCGGGTGCCGCCATTGGCATAGCCGAGATTTGGGAGGCAATTAAAGCTGGCGACCAGATAATCGTGACGGTCTTCGGTGGTGGCTACTCCTACGGCGCGATGCTGCTGGAAAAGCTATAACTGCAAGCGTCTATTTCCTGATACTATGCTGCCGCCCGCCGCTGCCTTTTTGCCCGAGCTGACGTTTGCGACGAGCCGTGCCAGCGGCCCCGGCGGGCAGAACGTGAACAAGGTAGAAAGCCGCGTGGAGCTGCGCTGGCACTTGCTCGACTCGCAGGTGCTCACCGATGTGCAAAAGCAGCTGCTGCTCGAAAAGCTGGCGCCGCGCCTCACTGCCGAGGGCTATTTACTAGTCGTGGCCCAGGACGACCGCAGCCAGCTTCGCAACCGCGAGCTGGCCCTAGGGCGCTTCTACCAGTTGCTGCAAAAAAGCATCGCCCGCCCCAAGGCCCGCCGCGCCACTAAGCCCAGCCCCGGCGCCGTGCGCGAGCGCCTGGAAGGCAAAAAGCGCCAGAGCCAGAAAAAAGCCAACCGACGAGGCGAGTGGTGAAATAGATGTGCCAAGGAGGAAATAAGCAAATGAGAAAATAGATACAACAGAATCTTCTCAGCCGCCCATTTTCTCCTTGGCACATTTAATTAAAGCAGCGTGCCGCGCAGGATGACCAGTGCCACGCTGAAGTAAATAATTAAGCCAGTTACGTCGACGAGCGTGGCCACAAAGGGCGCCGACGAAGTAGCGGGGTCAAGCCCTAGCTTGCGCAGAATAAACGGTAGCATGGAGCCAGCAATGCTGCCCCACAGCACGATACCCACGAGCGCAAAGCCGACCGTTAATGCTATTAGCAACCAGTGTTCGCCATACACGTGCGAGAAATGCTGCCAGATGGTGATGCGGGCAAAACCAACTACGCCAAGCACGAGGCCTAGCAGCAAGCCACTTAGCAGTTCACGTCGTAGCACGCGCCACCATTCGCCCAGCGTAAATTCCCCTAGGGCCATGCCCCGAATGATGAGCGACGTAGCCTGCGAGCCCGCATTGCCGCCCGAGCTGATAATGAGCGGCAAAAATAAGGTGAGCACAATGGCTTTCTCAAGCTCGCCCTGGAAGTACTGCATGGCCGAAGCCGTCAGCAATTCGCCCAGGAAAAGGATAACCAGCCAGCCAGCGCGCTTCTGCACCAGGCGCATGAGCGGAATGGTGAGGTAGGGCTCGTCGAGGGCTTCGGAGCCGCCAAATTTCTGAATATCCTCGGTGTCTTCCTCTTCTCGAATGCTGAGGATGTCGTCGAGCGTCACAATGCCGAGCAGGATACCCTGGTCGGCGCTGACGACGGGCAGCGCGCCGCGGTCGTTGCGCCGAAACACGTCGATGGCTTCCTCCTGGTCCTGAGTGGCGGTGAGCTGCACGAAGCGGTGGTCCATGAGGTCGCGCACGCGGGTGGCGGGGTCGGCCAGCAGGAATTCGCGGATTCGGATGTCATCGATAAGCTTCCCGCGCGCATCGGTCACGTACAGCATGCTCAGCGTTTCGGACTGGCCGCCGTGCTGGCGCACGTAGTCGAGCACCTGCTGCACAGTCCAGTTCTCGCGAATGGCGATGTAGTCGGGCGTCATGAGGCGGCCCACCGAATACTCGGGGTAGCCCAGCAGCTCCAGCGTTACGCGGCGCTCCTGCTCCGACAGATTCTGTACCAGCTCGGCCACGAAGTTGGCGGGCAGGTACTCGAGCAAGGCCGTGCGGTCGTCGGGCGACATCTCGTTGAGGATGTCGGTAATCTTGTCTTGGTTGAGGTTGTCGAGGAAGTGGCGCTGCACTTCCAGGTCGAGGTACTCGAACACCTCGGTGGCCAGCTTGAGGGGCAGCAGGCGGAAGATGATAAGCTGCTCGCGCTCGTCTTCGTTCTCAATCAGCTCTACCAGTTCGGCGGGCTGAAAGGTGCGCAAGAGCTTTTTCAACTTAAAAAACTCGCCCTCCTGGATTAATGCGGTAACCTGGTCCACGGTTGCGGGCGAATTCATAGGCAAAAAGCAGCTAAAGCTTTTAGGAACCAATTAGAAGGTTCGTTTAAAGCAGGAGAAAATAGGATGTTTCGCTAGGCAGCTAGGGAGTGACGGGGCAAAATTACGGGTAAAAAGCCGGGCGGTTGGCGGCGCGGCGGGCTTTTTTGGCGTACTTCGTTGTCGCAACCAGCCTCTGCCAGCGGATTTGAGTTCTCCTGTTCCCGCCACCCCCCAAAGTACCGTGCTGCTGCTGGGCGGCGGTGCCGACGATGCCACGCTAGTTCTACTGGCGAGCTTGCTGCCCGACCGTGCCGCGCCCATTGAGGTACTTACCACCGCCACGGCCCACGAGCCGGTGCGCACCTATGCCGCCTACGCCCGCGCGCTGCGCGCCCTAGGGTGCCCCCACGTAGGCCACCTGCTGGTAGACGAGCACCACCTTGCCGACGCCCCCCACACCCTGGCGCGCCTAGAAAAGGCGGCGCTGGTGTTCATCACGGGCGGCGACCAGGAGCGCTTAACCGAGCAGCTGCTGGGTACGGAGTTCTTAAAAATTTTGCGCCGTCGCCACCTGCACGATGCCGGGTTCATCGTGGCGGGTACCAGTGCCGGCGCTTCGGCCCTAGGGGCTCAGATGCTGGTGCGGGGCCGCGGCTGGCGCAGCCTGCTGGCAGGCGGCATTGAGGTGCTGCCGGGCCTGGGGTTGCTGCCCACTTGGCTCATCGACCAGCATTTTATCGAGCGCGACCGATATCCGCGCCTGCTGCACGCCGTGCTAGCTTACCCGCACCTGCTGGGCCTAGGGCTGAGTGAGGAAACCGGCCTGTTGCTGCGGCCTGGCCAAGCCCCCGAAGTATTTGGCGATGAAGTAGTGCTGGTAGTGAACGGGCGGCAGCTGCGCAGCAACAACCTGCCGGCCGTGGCCGATGGCAAGCCGGTGGGGGGGCAGGGCTTCGAAGTGAGCGTGCTGGTGGCGGGCGACCGGCTGCCCGAGGAGTGACGCGCTAAACTAAAGCAGCCTACTTTTGCGTTGGGGCTGGCAACTAGTTGCGTACCATATGTTATTGCTACGTTTTCGCGTTTTGGGGATGGTGGTGGTGCTAGGGCAGCTGGCCGTGGCGTGCACCCGTAAAACGGTGTCGTTCAACTCGAAGAACGAAACGCCGCTGCTGGCGCTGGCCCAGCCCGGCGACTCGCTCACGACCACCAGCCGCCGCGGTGCGCCTAAGCTGAGCACCGCCGGCCGCAAAGCCGTGCTGAGCAAAGAGGAGGAGCGCGCCGCCAAGGAGCAGGAGCACGCTGCCCAGCGCAAAAACACCAAGACCAAGAAAAACGTCTTCTTGGGCGAGCGCGTGAAGAAAGCCTTTGTGCGCACGGGTCAGGGCAAAACCGCCGTTATTGAGGTGTTCTACTACCTCAAGACGTTTAAGCAGCCCAGCGAGCTTGCGCCGGCCGTGTACTACTACAACCCGCGCAAGCACAAGATTTTCAAGGCCAGCGGCGCGCTAGACCCGGCTGCCGACAAGGTGCTGCACGGCACCTACAAGAAACTGCAAAACAACAAGGTGCTCGAAACCGGCTACTACGCCAACGGCACCCGCCACCTACGCTGGGAGCGCTTCGACACCAAGGGCGGCCTCACGGCCAAAACCCACTACGAGATGGGTTTCCCGCGCGATGCCAACATCAGCTACTACGATGCTGGCCAAACCATGATACGCGAAGTGGTGCCCTACGTGAATGGCAAGCTCGACGGCGACTACGTGAAGTACACACCCGAAGGCAAGCGCGAGTGGACCGGCCACTTCGAGAACGGCCACCGGGTGGGGGAGTGGACCAACTACTGGGACTACAAAAACTACCGCCACTACGTATTTCAGTACGCCGACAGCGGCTACGAGCCCGAGCCCGAAGAGCCTGAGCTGGTGCGCGAATACAGCCACGGCGGCTCGGTGATTTTCGACAAGGACAAGAACCTTGATAAGCGCAGCGACGCCGACCCCGATGCCGCCGCTAAGCCCGACCCACGCCGCCCCGGCAGCCACGGTGCCCCCGCGCCCCGCACCCCCCTGCGCCAGCCGCAGGACCGCCGGCCCGGCTACCCCCCCAAGCCCCCCGTGACGCCGCCCGCTGTGCCTGCCACTCCCGACGCTGCCACTGCGCCAGCTGGCACAACGCCTACGCCCTAGGCTATCAGTCGGCCCTAGGGCCCCTGGCTACCAAAAAGCGTCTTCAAACAGCTCGATGCGGAAGCCGGCGTGCAGTGGCGTCAAGGCCAGGATGTCGAAGCGGATGTCGCCGCGCCAGTCCAGCTCTTCCTGCAAGTGCGTGGCCGCCGCGCGAAACAGCTGCTTCTTGCGCGCCGACACGAAAGTTTCGGGCGGCCCGTACTGGCTTGTGCTGCGCGTTTTCACCTCGGCAAATACGAGCAGCTCGTGGCCCCGGCGCAGCACCAGGTCTACCTCGGCTCGGCCGTGGCGGTAGCCCTGGGCCAGCACCTCGAAGCCAGCCTGCCGGTAAAAGTCAGCAGCGGCTTGTTCGCCGGCTTGGCCTAGCTGCTGGGCCGCAGTTAGCATGGGAGTGGCAGAAAGTTTTGAGTTGTAAATTAGATAGTTGCCTAAGGGCCTTGCTTGCCAGCAGCTGGTACTGCTAGCCGGGTTGGTGACCCCTAGGGCTAGGCCGCAAGCTAAAGCCTAGTTGGTAAAGTATTTTTGTGCTACATTCTGCTATTTCATAGTCCTTAGCCTTCTCCACTTGTGTTAGCCGATTCCTCAACTAGCTATTCTGCCTGCCAGGTGGCTCCCGCTGCCGAGATGGCTGAGGCGCCTGCTGCCCCCCTAGGGCACCAGGCCCAAGTGCAGGTGCATCGCTTAGGCCTAGTACCCTACGTTCCTACCTGGGAGCTACAAGAAAGCTTAATGGCTAACACGCTGGTCGTGAAAGCAGCCAACCGTGCCGCCGAGGCTGCTGGCTTACCTGCGCAGCCCACGCCACACCACCTGCTCCTCTGCGAGCACCCGCCTACGTATACCCTAGGCAAAAGCGGCAAGCCCGAGCACCTGCTGCTCGACGAAGCCGCACTGGCTGACCGCGGGGCTTCGTTTCACCGCATCAACCGGGGAGGCGACATTACCTTTCACGGCCCGGGCCAGCTGGTAGCGTATCCCATCCTCGACCTAGAGGCCCTGCGCCCCGACATTCACTGGTATCTGCGGGCGCTCGAAGAAGCCGTTATTCAAACGCTGGCTACCTATGGCCTCCGCGCGGGCCGCATTGCTGGCCTCACGGGCGTGTGGCTTGATTGGGAAACCGACGCGCCTAACCCACGCAAAATTTGCGCAATGGGTGTGCGCTGCAGCCGCTGGGTAACGCTGCATGGCTTGGCCCTTAACGTCAATACCGACCTGAGCTACTTCAGCCACATTGTGCCCTGTGGTATTACTGACAAAGCCGTGACCTCGCTACAAGCTGAACTAGGCCATGCGGTGCCCCTGGCCGAAGTGCAGGCGCGGCTGCTGCCCGCGCTCATGCAGCAGCTTGGCGCGGTTTCAGCTGCTGAGCATACCCTATCGCTTTTGCCGGAAGCCATTAGCTTATGAAACAAGACATTACGTTTGCGCCCGTAGCTGGCGTATCGGTGGCCATTGTGCCCGACCAAACTCCTGACACCCTAGGCGAAACCGGGCAGGCCACCTGGACAGTATATCTACTAAACCACAATGAGGTGACCTTGGAAAACGTCCTCATTGCCTCCGACGGCTACGGCACCCAGCCTACCGGCGAAACGGTGCGCACGTCTACGCTGCGCTACCATTTTGCTAATGTAGCTCCTCACTCAGTCGTGCAGGTAGAATTAATTGACCCGGCTGTCTTTCACCTTACTAACCAGTACTGGGTGAGTTATTATATTGACGGACAGGTATTTGATAAAAAATTTATATTCGTGCCCGATTCGATAGTAGCCACCAACCTGAGCCAACTGGAGTTATTACCGGGCCAAGCAGGCGTAGTGCACAGCTAGGCAGTAGCTTCGGGTTTTGACCGTATAAGTATAGATATTCCACTAATTTTACTTCTTTTAATCTTCTGTCCTTAGATGAATCACCTTAGTATTTATTTAGGGTTGGCAGCCTTGTGGGCCCTGCTGGTGGCGATGTTCGCCGTGCCGTCCATTGTGTATATCGCGCATCTCAAGAACCTGCTCGATACGCCCAACGGCCGCACCGTGCACAAGTCGCTCACGCCGCGCCTGGGTGGGGTAGCCATTTTTGCGGGCTTCATGTCGGCGCTCACCATTTTTGCCCCTTTAGGTAATGGTGTTAAGGAGCTATTGGCCGGCTGCATCATCCTCTTCTTTGTAGGCCTCAAAGATGATATGGTGACCATCTCGGTAGCCAAGAAATTTGTGGGGCAGTTGCTAGCCACGGGTATCGTGATGATAATGGCCGATGTGCGCCTTACCAGCTTCCAGGGGGTGCTCGGGGTATATGAGTTGCCAATCGGGGTTAGCTACGCCATGACGTTCGTCATCATTGTAGGCGTAACCAATGCCATCAACCTAATTGACGGGCTTGATGGGCTGGCAGGCACTATTGTGTTATTGATTGCCAGCACGTTCGGGTACTACTTCTATCGCTATGGCGGGGCCAGCTACGGTAACTATTCCTTCGTAGCTGTGTGCCCACTTGGCGGCATCTTAGGTTTTTTACGCTACAACTTTCACCACGCCAGCATCTTCATGGGCGACACTGGGTCGCTGGTGTGCGGGTTCATCGTCTCTATCCTGGCCATCCAGTTCATCGAAATGGGGGCTCATACGGGGCAGCCGTTTGGTAATATGTCGCCGGCCATTACCCTAGGCATTTTGTTCGTGCCGCTCTTCGATACGCTGCGCGTATTTATCCTGCGCATGGCAGCTGGCCACTCTCCCTTCCTACCCGATAAAAACCATATTCACCACCGCATTCTGGCCATGGGCTTCTCCCAAATCAGCACCGTGCTGCTGCTGGCCCTGCTCAACGTAGTGGTTGTGCTGCTGGTTATCAACTTCTCCCAATTGGGCAACATGGTGCTCATTGGACTGCTGGTGGGTATATCGGTGCTGCTCAGTGTGTTCCTAGGGGTGTATCACGGCCGGGCGGCGCGTCGGCAGGTGGCCTCACCCTCCTAACGTAACCAGTTGCTTCTGACGCCTGATTGCATGCGAGTCCGTTATCTCCGGCGGGTTATCTGGTTGCTGGGGCTACTGCTAGCCTTTGCCGCACCGGGCCGCAGCGCGGAGTATCGGCCGTTGCCACCCGCTGCACCGCCGGGCCTCGACCCCGCTGGTTGGCTGCTGCACGATGCCGCCGGCAACCGGCTCATTCTGTACTTGCCCGGCTACCACGCCCCCGCCCATAGCTATTACCAATGGGTGCAGCTAAGCCCGCGGCAGCCATTTAAGGTCTCGTTCACGGCTCAGCCCGGCCTCAGCATCTTCCTCGACAACCAGTTACTTTTCAGCGCCCCCGCTGCGGGGCAATATACCGTTGACCTGGGCCCTAGGGCCACCGCTGCTCGGCAAGCCGGGCCGCACCTGCTGGCCGTGTGGCAGCCCGATGGGTACCCTGTGCTCAGCACCTTCTCGGCCGAAGTGGCAGCTCCAAGCCGGGCGGCAGCCGCCCGCCCGCTAGCCGCCGCTGCTACGCCCACGCCATTGCGCCTGCCGCCGCCCCAGCGTCAAAATGTGCTACTGCTATTTCTCTTGCTGCTAGGTGTACTCTACGGCGTGGTGCGCGGCACTTATCCAGCCGCCCTCTCATCAGTGCTGCAAGTAAGCGAGCTAGGAGGGGTCAGTAACGAACCCCAGCTGTTTCTCGCCCGGCCAGCTTTCACGCTCCTCAACCTGGTGCTGATTGCGCTATTTTCTCTGTCACTAGCCTTGCTGCTCACGGCGTTGCGCACCAATTTAGGTACGCTGCCCTTGCTGCGGCAACTGCTCGATGTGCCCGAGTCGGCGGTAGTGGCGCGGGTGTTGCTCTACACCGTACTCATTATGAGCTTTATGCTGGTCAAGTTTTTGCTAGTAGAGCTAATGAGCTACATTTTCGACCTGCGCGAGCTAGTGAATGTGCACTACCGGGAATTTTTGCGCACTACGTTGCTGCTGGGCCTAGGGCTGCCACTGGTGCTACTACTGTATCTGGGGCTCAACGCTCGTTGGCCTGCCATCGTTGGCCTAGCCAATGGTGCGGTGCTTCTGCTGCTTACCCTCACGCTGTTGCGAGTGGCTCGCACACTGCACCAACGGGCGTCGCTACTTAATCTTCATTTATTCGCCTACCTTTGTGCTACCGAAATACTACCCATTGCCGTGTTATTGAAGCTCATCGTATTTACGTATCCCATTTAATTGGTCCGTTAAGCGAATAGGGCACTCCCTTTTTATTGTTCTAGCATTACTTCTTCTTTTTATGGCCGAGAGCGCATCCCAGCCGGGTCAGGACCGGCACGCTAAGCCTATCCGCAGCATTCTGGTTACGCAGCCCAAGCCCGCTAACGACGTATCGCCTTACTCTTCGCTCGCCGATAAGTATGGTATTAAGGTAGACTTCCGCGAGTTTATTGAAGTGCAGGGCGTTCCCTATAAGGAATTCCGCAAAGAGAAGGTCAACATTCTAGAGCACACGGCCGTCATCTTCACTAGCCGCAATGCTGTCGACCACTTCTTTCGCACTTGCCAAGAAGCCAAGCTTGAGATGCCGGCGGAGATGAAGTATTTCTGCATCTCGGACCAGACCGCTAATTACCTGCAGAAGTATATCGTGCTGCGCAAGCGTAAGCTCTTCGTAGGCCTACGCACGGCGGCCGACCTGTTTGAGGTTATTAAAAAGCACAAGGGTGAGAAATACCTATATCCCTGCTCCGACATTCGCAAAGATGACTTGCCCGAGTTTATGCGGGCCAATAACCTGAAGCTTACCGAGGCCGTCATCTACCGTACCGTTGCCAGCGACCTGTCTGACCTGTCCGACGTGAAGTATGACTGCCTGGCTTTCTTCAGCCCGTCTGGAATTAGCTCGCTGTTTATCAACTTCCCCAATTTTACGCAGGATAGCACCCGCATTGCGGCTTTCGGCCCTACTACGGCCAAGGCCGTACGCGATGCAAACCTTATCCTCGACATTGAGGCTCCCATGCCTAATGCCCCATCAATGACGGGTGCTATCGAAGCTTATATCCGGCAGCACAATGGCCAGCTCAACATTGGCAGCAGCAAAGACAAGGCTGCCAGCTAAGTAAAATTACGCAGTTGCTAAAAGCCAGTTAGCCAGATTTCTGGCTGACTGGCTTTTTTTGTTTCCGGCAAAAGCCAGCGCAATTTCGTAGCTACTTTTGGTGTTAAAGGTAGCGTCCGTTGTATAATGGCTATTCATTGCCTAGCCACTGCTGCTCTCCCCCATCTGCCTATATGAAAAAAATTGTACTTGCCGCGTTATTGCTGGCCGCCGCTGGCTCGGCCCGAGCCCAGCAGCAGCCACAATTCACCCACTATGGCCTTAATGGCATGTATTTGAACCCGGCCTATGCGGGCATCAAGCAGCAAGTCGAGGTAAACGTAATTGGTCGCTACCAGTACCTAAACCTGAGTAATACTCTAGGCGATGACAACGGTTCGCCGCGTACTGGTATGGTATCTGCTTCTATCCCGATACTGCCCCTAGGGGGTGGCGTAGGCCTAGTAACCTATTATGACCAAGCTGGTGTAACCAAAATCAATAGTACTGCGCTATCATACTCCCAGCACATTCGCCTAGGTAAAGGCCGCTTGGGCATTGGTGTGCAAGGCATCTACACGTACATCGGCAAAGGAACCTACCGCGCTATCGACCCCAACGACATAAACATTCCCGCTAACGCTTCCGACCACAAGTTTGACCTAGGGGGCGGCCTCTGGTACGAAGCTCCCAAGTTCTACGCTGGCCTGAGTTTAAACAACATCATGCGCTCCGAATACACCTTCAAGAGCAACGGTACGCAAGGAGTCGCTAGCCAGTATCTAGGTGAGAACCACGCCTACTTTACAACTGGCTACAATATTGAAGCCTCATCTAGCGTTACAGTCACGCCTATGGTGCTTGTAAAAGCTGTGCTGCCAGGGCGCTATGATACTAAAAGCAAGTACGATAACGAGCACAACTATTCCTTCGAAGCTGGTGCACGCGCCACGTTTAACGACCAATTTTCGGTTGGAGCGAACTATCGGTACGACGAATCCATTTCAGGCCTGCTAGGTTACGCTTTTGGAGCCGATAACCGCTATCGTATCGGCTATGCTTTTGACTTCATTGCGTTTAATCAAGCTGCTCGCGCTTTTAGCTCTCACGAGATTTTGCTCCAGCTTCGTCTTCCCAAAATGACATTATTAAGCCGCCCAGCCATTCATACTCCGCGGTACAGCTTCTAAGTTATTTTTGGACTTTTCCTACTTAAGGCAAAAGCTTAAAAATAAGGTCACCTAAATTTTTTACGGTTAAATCTGGCCTGTAGGGCGCTTTTTCTGCTTTCCTCAACGAATAATTATACTCAGCGACTGCAAAAAATATTGTGTGATTACGGCAGCTATTGTAGCTTTGCCAGTAACATGCAAGCAGACTCAATTAACGCCTAGGTATAAGATTAATTCTTTCTTGTTATTATGAAAAAAATTCTGGTATTCCCGCTACTTGCTCTCTCGGGACTTATGCTAGGTGGGTGCTTTACCAAGGATTTCGGAGGAGACTTGACGGGTTCGGAAGACCGTCCGATTTATAATCCTCAGGAAGTGCCTTTTGGTATGGTGGCCTGCCCTGGTGGTACGTTCCACATGGGTCAAACTGACCAAGATATTGCCGCATCTATGGTGAACATGAATAAGCAGGTGACTATCGCTGGCTTCTACATGGACGAGACCGAAATCACGAACAACGAATACCGTCAGTTTGTGGGCGCCATCATGCAGGACTCGGTAGAGGCCCTAGGCGAAGACTATATTAAGACGGAACTATATCCAGATACTACTGTTTGGGTGCGTGACTTCACCTACCACATGGGCGACCCGCTGTTAGAGTACTACTACTCGCACCCCGCGTTCGACGACTATCCAGTGGTAGGCGTGGACTGGTTCGCAGCTAAGTATTTCTGCAACTGGCGCACCCGTTTGAAGAACACGCACAACGAAGAGCGCGGCGACGCTCCGATGCCTAACTTCCGCCTGCCTTCGGAAGCTGAATGGGAGTACGCTGCTCGCGGTGGCCGTGAACTAGCAACTTTCCCTTGGGGTGGCCCTTATGTGCGGAATACCAAAGGCTGCATGTTGGCTAACTTCAAGCCCGGCCGTGGTGACTATGCTTCCGATGGCTATGCTTATACCTCGGAGGTTGGTTCGTATTTCCCTAACGATTTCGGCCTGTACGACATGGCTGGTAACGTTAGCGAGTGGTGCGACGATGCCTACATGGAAGCCGCTGTGCCAGTGGTATGGGACTTGAACCCCACTAACCCCGACGACAACGAGCCTCGCAAAGTAGTACGTGGCGGTTCGTGGAAAGACATCCAGTACTTCCTCGAAACCGGTACCCGCAACTTCGAATACCAGGACTCGGCGCGTTCCTATATCGGTTTCCGCTGCTCGATGATTCAGATTGGCATGGGCACTAACCGCAGCCTCAACTAACAGGCACTATCAACTTAACACCATTTTTTCCTCCTACAACTTTTTTAATATTACAATTTAAGATGGCTGCTAAACCCAATTTCCTGTACGACAAAGTAATGCCCATGATTTACGGTCTGGGCGCTGCCGTAGTTATCATTGGTGCTCTATTCAAAATTCGGCACTTACCCGGTGCTGATACTATGCTAACAGTAGGTCTGGTAACGGAAGCTATTATTTTCGCTTTCAGTGCTTTCCAGCCAGTATCTAAAGAAACAGATTGGTCGCTGGTATATCCTGAACTGAGTGAAGGCTACGACCCATCGACTGGTAACCCGAGCTTCCGTGAAAAGACTCCAGCTCCTAATGGCCTGACCGGCAAGCTGGATGACATGCTGAAGAACGCTAACGTTACCCCCGAAGCGCTTGCTAACTTGGGCCAAGGACTAAACCGTCTCAGCACTACAACCGCTCAACTCGGTCAGCTAGGCGAAGCCACTAACGTAACTGAGGAGTATACCCAGAAAGTACGTGCCGCTGCCAATTCGCTCGATGGCATCAACAAGGCTTACTCGAACACCGTTGACGCAATTTCGTCGCTGTCGAACGCTACTAACGACGCTAAAGAGTACCACCAGCAGGTACAAACCGTGACTAAAAACCTTGGTGCTCTGAACGCGGTGTACGAGATGGAACTGCAGGACGCTAACACGCACCTGAAGTCGATGAACCAGTTCTACGGTACCCTAGGCAAAGCCATGGAAATCATGGTGCAGGCTGGCAAAGACACCGAGAGCCTGCAAGGCCAGGTAGCTGACCTCACCACCAACCTGTCGTCGCTGAACCGTGTGTACGGCAACATGCTGAACGCTATGCGTGCCGGCGCCACCGTATAAGTCTGCGGGTAGCTCCTCTACAATTTATTACTTTATTCTAGACAAGATATCCAATGGCAGGTGGGAAAGAAACACCGCGGCAGAAGATGATTGGCATGATGTACCTCGTGCTAACCGCTCTGCTTGCGCTGCAGGTGAACTCAGCTATTCTGCTGAAGTTCAAGTTTATCGACGATAGCCTTACAGATGTAAACGCTAAAACTGACAAGGCGGCTGACGGAACGATTGAAGGAATTAAGGCGGCAGTTGCTAAAAACCGCAACCAAGCCTCTGATATGGCCGTGCTGAAAACCAGCGAGGACATTCGGGAGAAAACCAAAGCGATGGTTGCTCATCTACAAGAGGTGCGTGACAAGCTCGTAACAGCTACCGAAAACTCGAAGGGCAAGAACGACTATAAGAACATGAGCGCTGAAGACAAGGTGGCCATTACCATGCTCGGCGGCAAGCAGAACGGTTTGGCTTACCCTATGCAGAAGCAGTTGAACGACTATTCGGCATACATCAAACAGTACGTACCCGACGCTCTGCCCTTGGCACTGGATGCCAAAAGTGACGACCGAATCGCGAAGAACTCAGAGCAGAAGAACAAAAGCTTCGCTGAGCTGAACTTCGAAAATACTCCCTTGGTAGCTGCTCTAGCCGTATTGAGCCAGAAGGAAACTGAGGTATTGAAATACCAGTCGGATGCCCTACAAGCCCAGGCTAATAAAGTAGGCGCGAAAACCCTCGTATTCGACAAGCTGGGCGCTTTCGCTTCGGCCGAATCGAACACAGTAGCTGCTGGTACTAAGTACAAAGCCGACCTTTTCCTGACTGCTAGCGCTTCGAACCTGCGTCCTACAATGACCTACAACGGTTCGCCGCTGTCGGTTGGCCCCGATGGCCACGGTAAAGTAGAGTTCACGGCTCGTCCGGGTGGCTTTGATGCTTCGGGCAACGCAAAAGCTTCTTGGACTGGCACCATCGCCCTGAAAGGCAGCGGCCGCGATACGACGTTCCGTGTGACGGTACCCTACACCATTACTAAGCCGGTAATGCAGATCCAGTCGGCTTCGGTGCAGGCCCTATACTTCCGTTGCGGCAACAAGCTTAGTGTGCAAGTACCGGCCCTAGGGGCACAATACCAGCCTTCGTTCTCGGCTTCGGGTGCTCAGGTTATCACCGGCCAGAAAGGCGATGTAACGCTCGTACCCAACGCTCGTGAAGTAACGCTAAACGTAAGCAGCGGTGGCAATGCCATTGGTTCGCAAGAATTCAAAGTGCGTCCCATCCCACTGCCTACCATTCAGTGCTACGTAGGTGGCAGCCAGGTTAACGAAAAGGCTGGTACTCCCGGCAATGCTATTCGCAACCTCACGCTTCGTGCTGTTCCGGATGCTGGCTTCGCTACGTTCTTGCCACAAGATGCTCGCTACCGTGTATCGCGTTTTACCGTTGTGTTGGCTCGCGGTAAGCGTCCAGTAGTAGGCCCGCTTGACATCAATGGTGCCACGGCGAACCTATCTAACATGGCAGACGCTTATAAAGAAGGTGACCGCCTATTCATCGAAGTAAAAGGCGTGCAGCGCATGAACTTCCAAGACAACACGGAAGATGTTCAAATGAGCCGTGTGTTTAACGTGCCGCTGCAGTAATCTAGACTCTTAACAATTTACTAGCTACTCTATTATGACCCGCTATTTCAAAGTATTGCCCGTGACGGCTGCTGCGATGCTGCTGGCCCTGGCGGGCCACGCACAGGAGCAGGCCGCTGCGGTTGCCAGCACCGGTGCCGTGCGACCCATCCCTGTGTCAGACCAGATGTTCAAAAAGACTATCTGGCGCGCCATTGACTTGCGCGAAAAGCAGAACCGGCCCATGTTCTCGGAAGGTCACGAAATCAGCCGGGTTATCATTGATGCGGTAAAGCGTGGGGAGTTAAAGGCGTATCGCAACGACTCTGTGGCGTCAACCTTCACGGCTCAGGAGATGGCTGCTAACATGTCGTATGCTGTTGAAGCACCGGTTAGCCCGGATGCTGATGGCGGCGACTGGGGAGCGTCTGCACCAGCTCCTAAAAAGAAGGCTGCTGCCAACGATGGTTGGGGTAGTTCGAGCGGCGGAGATGGCTGGGGTTCGCCAGCACCCAAAGCCAGCGCTAGCAAGCAGCCTAAGCGTGATGCAAAGGGCAATGTCATGAAGGACAAGCGTGGCCGCACCATCTACACAACGGTAGCTGCTAAGCCTGCTCCTATGGCCCCGCCGCCTGCTACTTCGGCCGAGTATCGCGCCAAGGACATCTATCAGATGGAACTGACTGAGGAGATGATTTTTGATAAGAAGCGCTCGCGGATGTATCATCAAATCAAAACCATCTCGCTAAAGCTGCCTTCTACGCTTTCTGGCAACGTGTCAGGCATCGAGAAGAACGTAGCTTCGTTCAAGTACGCTGACCTAGTGAAGGTATTCCGGAACAATCCACAGACGGCTATCTGGTTTAACTCGCAGAACGACGCTCAGCATAAGAACCTAGCTGATGCATTCGAATTGTGGCTGTTCAATTCGTACATTACGAAGGTGTCCAACCCCCAGGGTGATGACCTTGCTTCGCAGTACGGTAGCGAGCGCGATGGCCTGCTAGCTTCGCAGAACATCGCTGCCGACCTAGTTGAGTACGCGTATAACCTGTGGTCTTTCTAAGCTACAGGATAAGCAAAACAACTGAATACATAAAAAGCCCCGACTACTAATTAGTCGGGGCTTTTTATGTATTCAGTGCCCTAGAGGCAAATATGATAAGTGACCTCTACTCACCAGTGGTCTGCGTTGCTGCTTCCTGCTTGTCGAAGTAAGTTAAAAGCACCTTGGCCTTTGCTTTACCAATCTCAGCTTCTAGTTGAGATTGCGTTAGCTCCTTTATTTTTTTGACTGACTTAAACTTGTTAAGAAGCTTGTCGGCCGTGACCGGCCCTAGGCCCTTCACGTCAGTTAACTCTGTCTTGAGCGTAGCGTCATCACGGGTTTTGCGATGGAAGGTGATACCAAAGCGGTGTACCTCATCGCGCATACGCTGGATAAGGCGCAGTGTCTCGCTTTTCTTATCGATGTACAACGGCAGCGGGTCGTTAGGTACATAGATTTCTTCGAGGCGCTTGGCAATGCCGATTATCGGAATTTGGCCCCAGAGGTTCAAGTCCTTGATTGCCTTCACGGCCATACTGAGCTGGCCCTTGCCGCCGTCCACAATGACTAGTTGGGGGAGGCTCTGACCTTCTTCTACTAAGCGGCGGTAGCGGCGCGTAACGACCTCGTACATGGTGTCGAAGTCATTAGGGCCTACCACTGTCTTCACATGGTAATGACGGTAGTCCTTCTTGCTAGGGCGGGCATTGCGAAAGCACACCATTGCCGATACCGGGAAATCGCCTTGGAAGTTAGAATTGTCAAAGCATTCGATATGCTTGGGTAGCTCCGTCAGGCGCAGGTCTTTTTTTATCTGCTCCATAATGCGCACCTCGTTCACATCCTTGCTCTTCTCATTCATGCTCTCCTTCTCCTTGCGAGCATACAGCACGTTCTTAATGCTCAACTCTAAGAGCTTGCGCTTATCGCCAATCTGAGGCTGCGTAATACTGACGCCAGGCAGGGGTAGGTCATCGATGGGTACGTTGGTCAATACCTCCTTTGCCTCACTCTCAAACTCTTGACGCAACTGCATGATGAGCGGCGCTAAAATTTCAGCATCGCTTTCATCAAGCTTCTTGGTTAGCTCCAGGTTTTGCGTCAGGATGATACTACCATTCATCACCTTGAAGTAATTGACGAAGGCAGCCTTCTCATTACTCGCAATGCTGAACACATCAATGTTGGTAAGCGATGCGTTCACAATAGTGCTCTTGGCCTGGAACTCGTCCAGCTTATCCAACTTCTGCTTGAATTGATAAGCCAGTTCGTACTGCATGTCTTGCGCCGCAGCTGTCATCTTCTCGCGGAAGTATTGCTTGGGCAGACGCAAATCACCATTCAGAATCTGCCGAATTTGCTGGATGTACTGGTTATAGGTGGGCTCGTCCTCGCGGGCCACGCAGGGCGCCTTGCAGTTGCCAATCTGCAGTTCCAGGCAGGGCTTAAACTTCCTGGCCTCAACGTTTTCTACCGATAAGTTGTAGGTGCAGGTTCGCAGCGGATACAGCGCCCGAATAAGCTCGAGCAGTACGTTAAGGCCACCCTGGTTGGCATACGGACCGAAGTAGTAGCCATCGCCGGGCCGCTTGTTGCGGGTAGGAATAAGGCGCGGAAAGCGCTCATTAGTCAGCAGCAAATAGGGATAAGTCTTGCCGTCCTTGAGCAGGATGTTGTACTTCGGCTGGTGCTGTTTAATGAGATTGTTCTCCAGCAAAAACGCATCTGATTCGGAGTTTACGATGGTAAACTCGATGCGCTTGATGTTCTTGACCAGCTGTTGCGTTTTCTTGTTGTGGTCCTGCTTGGTGAAGTAGCTACTCACACGCTTACGCAGGTCCACTGCTTTGCCCACATAAATGATGCCCTCGTCATCGAAGTAGCGGTATACGCCTGGCTGGTGGGGCAAACGATTTATTTGTTCTTGTATAGTTGCACTGGCTGCCATAGACCGCAGATGTAACGGATTAAACGGATGGTGCGGATACGCTTGGCTGCGCCAAGCTGACAACGCGTACGGAATTAGAGAATAGGGCCTTTAGTACCCATAAAGCCCCTAGGGGTGCCAGCCGGGCATAAGGCCTAGTTCTTAAACGTAAAACGGCTGGCAAAAGTAGCCAGCCGTTTTACGTTTAAGATAAGCAGATACCCTAGGAAACATTCACTGGGCTGCATAGCCAGAATGCACTGCAAGCGTACCTACGTTATCTGTTAAATATATGGGTTTAGATATCCTTGTCGTCTAGCACGTTGGCCTTAGGCTGTTGCAGGCGCTGCTCATACGGAATAGTGTCTTGCTGCGTGGTAGCGCCACTATACTGCGAGCAGTCTAGTTGAATAGTAAGGGGTTTGTTCGGGGCTGGGAAAGGCCCAGTATCAATGTCGAGCGATTTGTCGGCGTATGCCTTTTGCATGAAGATGCCGTAGAGCGGCAACGCTAGGCGGGCGCCCTGCCCATAAGAGCCAGTGCGGAAGTGAATGCTCCGGTCCTCGCCACCTATCCACATGCCACACACTAGATTGGGTGTGATGCCCATAAACCAGGCGTCGGAGTAGTTGCTGGTAGTACCAGTTTTGGCCCCGATAGTAGTGTTGAACTTGAAGCCTGTGTGCAGGATGGTGCTGGTGCCGCCCGGCTCGGTAGTGCTGGCTTGCAACATGTTAGTCATCACGTAGGCAGTTTCCTCGCTCAAGGCCTCTTTGGTTTGGGCTACGAAGCGGTGCAGTTCATTGCCATTCTTATCCTCGATGCGCGTCACCATGATGGGCTGCGTCCAGACCCCCTTATTCACAAAGGTGCCGTACGCGCCCACCAGTTCATAAATGCTGCAGTCAGATGCACCGAAGCCCATAGCCGGTACTGGGTCGATGGGCGAAGAAATACCCATGCGCTGCGCGTACTTCACGATTATATCGGGCCCTAGCTGTAGCACCAGCCACGCCGTGATGGAGTTCATAGAGCGGGCCAGCGCCTGCCGTAGCGTGAAGGTGCGCCCAGAGTAGTTGCCTTCGAAGTTCTTGGGCGTGTAGGGCGGGCGGCCTGCCACGGCTGGGAAGGTAGTGGGCACATCGGGCCTAGGGTAGCAAGGCGAGTAGCCTTGGTCGATGGCCGCCGTGTACACGATAGGCTTGAACGTAGAGCCGGGCTGACGCTTGCCTTGCTTCACGTGGTCATATTTGAAGAACTTGTAGTTAGGACCGCCCACCCAGGCTTTCACGTAACCATTCAGCGGATTTACGGCCAGGAAGCCCGCTCTCAGGTAGCGCTTGTAGTAGGCTAGCGAGTCCATAGGCGACATCATCACCTGCTTCTCGCCCTGCCAGCTAAATACCGTCATGGGTATTTTGTGATAGAGGTAGTAGCGGATAGAGTCTTTGTTGCCCTCGTAGCGGGTAGCCAGCGACTTGTAGCGCTGGGTGCGGCGCATGGAGTTTTCCAAGAAGTTGGGAATCACCCGGCCGTTCTCGTCGCGCCAGGGCAGTTGGCCTTTCCAGTGCGCCGAAAACCATTTCTGCTGCAGCGATAGGTGCTCCGTCACGGCCTTCTCGGCATACTGCTGCATGCGCGAGGCGAGGGTCGTATAGATTTTCAGGCCGTCGGCATATAAGTCGTGGTCAGTGTCGCGGGCCCAAGCTTGCAGGTATTTGGCCACCTCGGTGCGGAAGTAGGGGGCTAGGCCCTGCACTGGGCTCTCGACTGAGTAGTGCAGCACAATGGCCTTGGCAGTATCTTTTACTAACTCATTTGCAGACAAGTAACCGTACTTGTTCATTTGCGACAGTACCCAGTTGCGCCGCCGCTTCGAGCGCGCTGGGTGCATAGCTGGACTGAATCGGGAAGGCGCGTTTACGATGCCTACTAGCGTAGCAGCTTCAGACGTGGTCAGCTGCTTCGGGTTCTTATTGAAAAAGGTCTTAGCTGCTGTGTTGATACCGAACGCGTTGGAGCCGAAGTCCACCGTGTTGAGGTACATGCGCAGAATCTCGCGCTTGGTGTAATTGCGCTCTAGCCGAATGGCCAGCAGCCATTCCTTGGTTTTGTTGATGAGCAGCCCTAGGCGGCCCGGCCCGTTGAGGGTGCCATCGTTTAGGTCTTCGCGGGTACGAAATAGCACCTTGGCTACCTGCTGGCTCAGAGTAGAGCCGCCGCCGGCCCGCCCTAGGTTCCCTACAGCCCGTGCAATGCTCTTGGGGTCAATGCCTGAGTGCTGCTCAAAGCGAACGTCTTCGGTGGCTACCAACGCGTCTATTACGTTCTGGGGCAAATCCTTGTACTCAACGGGTGTGCGGTTCTCCCGAAAGTATTTGCCCAGCAGCACGCCGTCGGCCGAATATATTTCTGACGCCAACTCGCTCTTGGGATTTTCAAGGGTGCGCAGGTTGGGCATGCGCCCAAATAGGCTGAGGAAGTTGGTATTTACGGCAGCTACGTACAGTAGCAGGGTTAATACCCCGCCGCCCAGTAGCCACCACAGCGTGCGCACAAACGCCTGAAATCGTCCTGGCCTCGTTGGGGTCGGCTTGCGCCCCCCCGCCTTCGGGCGTGGCCGGGCCGTAGTAGGTGTGTTGGGCATATGTGTATCGAATTGAAAGTGTAGATGATAGAGAAGGACAGAAAATAAAACGAGGTGAAGACTAGCGTTCACTTGCAAAGCCCGAGGGCCCTACCCATGTCACGCACACATCCTCACGCTCGCCGCTCGCCTTACTCTCTCCGCACTTAATGCACTAGGTGCACTATTGGTAAACCTGTTGATAAAATTGTTGATAACCCGCTACGTCGCCTCCGCTCGTTTGCAAGAGCGCCAAGTTGGCGAGGCTAATGACCAGGGTCTGGTAGCCCTGGCCTCGTAGCCGCGCCAGTGGCGATTGCGGCCCGCGTAGCTTGGTGGCGTAGCTCTGAGCCACTTTAGCTCCCGGCAAAGCCCGTACCACAACCATTTCCTGCCCGTTGCCTAGTGCCTTAGCAGGCTCTATTTGCAAGTTGGCAGCGCGGAAAAACTTGTTGTCATACGTGGTAAGTGCTGCGCCCAGGTCTGCTACTGGTGACTGGCCCTGCGGGTATATCAGCACTACCGCGTGCGTCGCGCTTAGCTGGGTGGCATACGCCACCGTGGGTGCTGCAGGAGTAGTAGGAGCCGGGGCAGCGCTTACCGCACTAACAGTGGGGGCGCCCGTGGCAGTAGTCGCAACCGGGGTACTGGCGGGAGTCGCCGTGGGAGCTGGCGCGCCTGTAATAGGCGTGCCGGGTGCGGGCGTAGTATTTGGCGCCGTTGGTGAAGTAGTAGTGGGCTGGTTGGCAATGCCAGGTGCCGAGGTAGCCGCTTTTTTAGCGTTGGCTGGCACTGCGCGCCCCTTAGGAATGGCTCGCACGGGGCGGCTGGTCCTAGGGCTCTCAGCCGAAGGCACCGCTGCGGTATCGGGGGCGGCGGGGGTAGCGCTTTCTGGGACGGTGGGTGTAGCGGAGGCAGGCGTGGCCTCAGGCGCAGGTGGTGCTGGAGTAGCACCAGCCGGCACGTCTATGTAGGGCGACTCATTAGCACCGTAGTAAATGCGCACCCGATTGTCGACTTCGCCGGGGCGGAACTGCGAAACGGTAGGCTTTTGCGTAGAAGCGAGGGCGCCAGCTAGCTGGCCAGCATCAGCTTTCTGGTACGAAGCCACTAGGCCCTGCGCCTGGGCCAGTAGCGGGCTAGTAGGGTAAGCTGCTACAAACTGTTGTACGCTGGCCCGCGCAGCGGCAGGGGTTTGGGTGCGCACGGCCAGCAGCAGCTTCAAGTAGCCGGCTCGGTCACTGAGGTCACTCTTGGGGTACTGCTTTTCAATATGGGCTAGCACGTTGCGAGACTTCGCGAACTGCTGCTCCTTGTAAAACTCGAAAGCTGAATCGAGCCGGGCCACCACGGCGTTGTGCAGAGCCCGCTCATGCTCGCGATACAGCGGGTCAGCAATAAGCCGGGCGTAAGTCGAGGTCGGGAAGTACTCTTGCAAGGCCGCGGCGTACTGCGCTGCTTTGGCTGGGTCAGGCAAGTCTTTGTAGTATAAATAGAGCAGGTAGTCGGCATCGGGCGCGTGGGCACCCCTAGGGTAGCGCACCACCTCAGCGGCGTAGGTTTCGTAGCCGCGCTGCCGCTCCTTCAGGAGCTCCTTGTAGATGCCACCCAGCTCATACATCGCCGCCTCCACCTGTAGGTTCGAAGCTTCCAGCTTGGCCGGGGTGTCGGGCAGCGCCTGGCGGTACGTAGCCACCAAGGCGTTTGGCGCGGCAAGTGGGTCGGCAGCGGCTGCAGCGGCCGCGTCAGACTCGCCACCGTTTATGCGGGTCTGGCCGGTGCCAGCCGCGCTCAGCGGGGCGCCGCCGTTGGCCGGGTCGTTGGGCGACGAGTTAGACGTGCTAACCGTGCGCCAGTTGTCTTGCAGCTTGCGGCCCTCCCAGCGGCGAGCAAACTCGGTGCGGGCCGTGGCCAAGCTAGTCGGGTTATCGAAATACCATAGCCCGCCCGATGCCACCGCATTCAGCGGGTCGGTAGTGCCTGGATTAGCTGTAGTGCGCTGGTCACCGGTGAAGCCCGGTGCCGTTGGGCTCATGAAGCCGGCTGGCGAGCCCCCAGCTGCATTGGCCGCTACCGCAGCCTGCCGAGCCTGGGCTTGCTGGGCGGCAAGTGCCTTGGCCTCAGCTTGGCGCTTAGCTTCTAACTCGGCAGCAGCGTAGGTGCCTAGGCGCTTGTCCAGCTCGGCCGTGGGCAGCTTAGCGAGCGCCTGCAGGCTGTCCTGAGTCTGAATGATGGTATACTGCTTAGCAAATTCCTTCAGAATATCGGCCCGTTCCTTTACGCTCGCATACAGCGGGTTGTCTTTAGGCATGGCCGTGGCCGCACTATCGTAGTAGACGGCTGCCAATTGATAGCGTTGCAGGTTTTCGTAGTAAATGCGGCCGGCTAGCAAGTAGGTGTAGCCCTTTTGAAACTTGCTGGTAGTGGGCACCTTCGCTGCTGGCTTTAGTAGGGCCAGCGCCTGAGGGTATTGCTTCTGCCGGTAAGCCAGCCGCGCCTGCTGGTAGTAGATGCGGTCGCGGTATTCCTTGTTCTTGGGGTCGCGCAGTAGAGCTGCAAAATACTTATCGAGCCGCGCCGTGTTCTGCTGGTTCAGTTCGCTCACCTCCGCTAGCAGCAGTTTGGTGTTAAAATCCAGCTCGTAAGGTGGATTTTTCTTGAGTATCTGATTGAGTTGGCTGGCGGCTGCCTGTTCGTTGCCCTGCTCCTGGTAGAGCTGCGCCAATAGGTAGCGGGTACGGGAACGCTCATTTTTCTGCGGAATCAACGGGATAGCGCGTTCCAGCATGGGAATAGCTTCCTTCGGCTCATCGTTTTTCAAGTAGTAGTCGGCACGGGTCAGAAACAACTCGCGTGCGTCCTTTAGTAGTCCCCGCTCCTTATCTAGTAGCACCGATACAGCCCGGGCATCGTCGGGGCGCTTTTGTTGCATAAACGTGCGCATCAGTCCAATCAGCGCTTCCTGCTTGGCAATGGGGTCCTTGCTGGTGCTGTTCACGTACTTAAACGTCAGCTCCGCGTCATCAAACTCCATCTTATAAAACCGGGCCCAGCCTACCAATAGGTAGGCATCATCCGTCCAGTCAGACCCTGACCGGTGCTGAATCGGTAGTGAGGCCTTCTTGATGAGGTCATTCAAATTGGCCCGGGTTGCCCGCACCGTTGTACTATCTAGGGTAGGGTAGAGGGGCAAGCGCTGGTTGTAGTCGTTGGCGCGCCCCTTATACAAGGTGGCTTCAGTGGCCCACAGCATCTCGCGCGCTAGGAAAAAGCCATTGTCGCGCGCCGCCACGTTGTTGAGCGTGTGGCTCACCAGCGACTTATCCGAGGCGCACGCCCCGGTCCCTAGGGCTAGGAGCACCACGCCCAGCCAGCGGGCGGCAGCCGAAAAAGGTACGAACTTCAACGAACAGATGAGGTAAAGTAAATGGAAGCGCAACGCCCAGCGTAGACCAAATTGTTCGGCCTGCTTAGCCCTAACGGGCGGCAACTCGTAAAATTACGCCAGCCCTGGTCTCGGTTCGTCACTGTCCTCTTTCATCCCCTTTTCATCCCATGCCCGCCCCTTCCTCCCCCAGCTCAGACGAAACCGAAGAGACCCTCGAAACGCGCTCATCGCTGGCTCGCTATTCCGGCATTGCCGTGCAAATGATAGCTATTATTGGCCTCAGCGCCTGGGCCGGCGTATGGCTCGATGCTCACTTTCATACTGCCACGCCGTGGTACACCATTGGCCTCACGCTAACTGGCGTTACGTTGGCCATGGTGCAAGTCATCCGAGCAGCTAGCCACCCCTAGGGGAAGCAGGTATTAGCTAGGGTGTGTGGACAGTCTACGCGTTATTTTGCTGGATGCGCCGACATGAATTGAGTGAACGAGAATGGGCTGCCATTGAACCTTATACACGTGGGCATCTGAGTCGCGGTCGTGACAACCG